>WPCG01049460.1_pt1 | contig 215696 bp, 202 predicted proteins | sample 5403311 | NCBI WGS metagenome assembly WPCG01 (sample SAMN12869467, study PRJNA574797) | sludge metagenome | isolation source: wastewater treatment of Control | place: China:Beijing | collected 2019-05-17
GAGGCGTGTGGGGTTCTTGCTGGAATTAGCGAAGGAAACATGCACCAGCAGTAGGTGAAGCATCAACCAGATAATCCGATGAGATGCCGGTCTGTCTCACTCTCATGCAAAGGTAAGATCAACCATTTAATCCGCTTACCCGGTTAAAGGATGTATGAAAAAGAATCGGCCACTTTAGACGCAAGCAGCCGTGCGGGCAGGCAGTACTACTGGGTGGGATATTCTGCAACGACCTGATCGGCACCCGTCTTGGTCAAGCCAATGACCTGGTAGGCATGCTGTACACCATCGACTTCCATGCCGGGGGAGCCCGCCGGCATCCCGGGAACAGCGATGCCCACGAGATCATCGCGCTTGGTGAGTTCGATGACCTGGGCCGCCGGCACATGACCTTCGACGAACTTGCCGTCAATCACCGCGGTGTGGCAAGACGCCAATCGCGGCGCGACGCCCAGACTTTGCTTCACTGCTGTCATGTTGCTTTCGACATGGTCGACGACTTTGAAGCCATTCGCTTCGAGGTGTGAGATCCATTTTTTGCAACATCCGCAATTGGCATCACGATGGACATCAATCGTCAGGGCCTCAGCGGCTTGAACTGCAGATATGGCGGAGAGAGCGGCCAGCAGGGCCAGATACTTAGCTTTCATGTACGTGCTCTTTGCCATCGGCGTGGGTGTGGGTCTTGGGCGAGGCGTTCGGAGCCTGCTCGGCGTGATGATCACCTCCGTTGGACGACGCCTCATCTCCAGCATGGTGGTCATCGCCACTCATATCCGAATGGTGACCTGCCTTAGGTGCGGAGCCACCCTCGCTATCCGTAGCCGCGGCATCGTGATGACCAGGCTCTCCAGCATCACCTGATCCATGATGGTCATCGCCACCGCCACTATTGTCATGATGGCCAGGCTTGTTGTCGCCGTGCTGTCCTTCATGGTTATGCATCTGCGTTTCCCCACCACCGTGCTGATGGCCGCCACTGGATGCGACGAGTGTTTGGTATTGCTTGGCATCCATCGTCGGCAGTTGGTTGAGGAAGGCAACCATGCCCCAGATGTACTCGTCTCCCATGCTCTTGCCCCACGCAGGCATACCCGTTGCCTTGATGCCATGCTTGATCACCCAGAACGCTGCTGACGGATTGCCATCGACACCGATCTTGGCGAGGTTGGGGGGCGCAGGATAAAGCGATTGGCTTAGCTCGGTCTCCGCCACACCTGGCGCCAAATGACAGCCGATACACATGGAGTTGTAGTTGCCCGCACCGGCGCGAATAAGAGCTTGATCATCCAGGTTGGGAACCTCGATGTCCCGCGAACGGACTTCGATAGAGCGGTCACGGGCCATCGTGAGAAACGCATGCACTGCAGGAAAATGGGGATCGTCGGCCCCCACGTTGACCACGCCAAAGTAGGCGCCGGCCAGGACAGCTGTGCTACCGACCACGCCGGCCGCCACCAAAGTTTTAATTGTTCTTTTCATGTCAGGTTCTCAAAACCACATCCGGATACCGGCGACAAAACGCGCCTCGTCTACATCACCGCCCTCGTCGCGCACCATGTCTGCCGTGTTGCCATAGGAGCGGCTCCAGGAAACCCCGATATAGGGGGCAAACTGCCGGACAATCTCGTAACGCAGACGTAAACCGAGCTCGGTATTGGCCAACCCGGACCCCACACCTCGCTCAGGATCGTTCTTGCCGTAGAAGTTCATTTCGGCAGTTGGCTGGAGAATCAGCCGGTTGGTCAGCAGAATGTCGTACTCGCCCTCCAGTCGGGCAGCAGTTTGGCCATTCTCGCCGACGAAGGCCGTGGCTTCGGCCTCAAAGGCGTAAAGCGCCATGCCCTGGATACCGAAGGCGGCCCAAGTCTGCGGCGACTCCGGTTTGAAGTCCTGGCGAACGCCCGCGACGACATCCCACCAAGGGCCGATCGAGCGGCCGTACAGCAGCTGTAATTCAGCATCCTCGGTCACGCCGTTGGTACGCTCGCCTTCAGAGCGGAACCAGACCCGGTTGATATCACCGCCTACCCAGCCCGACGCATCCCAGGCCAGGGTGCTGCCCTCATCTGCGTCCTGGTATTCGAGCTGATCGAGCAGGAAAAAACTGTTGATGGCGCTATCGTGAACCTTGTGGCCAGGTAATGGTGGGAAAGCCGCTTGGCGATCAGCATCCGTCAGAACGGGAATCGGCGTACGGCTGGTGGTTCTTGGGGCTTCAGTGGAACCATGGTTCATCTTTGAATGATCCATGCCTTCCATCTGCCCTTGCATGGCGCCATGGTTCATCTTGCTGTGATCCATGCCCTCCATCGGCGCTTTGGTAGCGCCGTGGCTCATCTGGCTATGGTCCATCGACATGGTGCCGTGCCCCATTGCCGAATGATCCATTTCTTCCGCAGCCAAAGTAACGCCGCCGCTGAACGCACTCAGCGACACAGCCAGCGCCAAGAGAGATGGACGTGAAAACCTAGTGGTCATGGTTCGAACCTGCTTCGGCTTCGGTGCCGCCATGCTTATCCATCATGTTTTCGTGATTCATGCCGTCATGCTTCATGTCTCCGTGATCCATGGCGCCATGATCCATATGCTGGCCAGCCGCCTTATCCTTCGACTGATCTGCGTGATTGCCACTGGCGGTCTTGGGCACAGCCGACTCGGCAGCATGTTGTTCGTGCTCACTGTGCCCCTCACCTGCCAACGAAACCGGTGCGTGCAGGGCAGCCAATAGGCTGAACATGACTGCGCTGCCAGCCAGGGCATTTCGCTTCATAAAAGTGCTCATCAGAAATCTCCTTTACTCATCCACACGAACTTCACGGAACATGCCCATTTCCATGTGGAGCAACAGGTGGCAGTGATAGGCCCAACGACCCAACGCATCGGCAGTCACTCGATAGCTGCGCTTGGAACCTGGCGGCATGTCGATGGTGTGTTTACGCACCAGGAAATTGCCGTTCGCATCCTCCAGGTCGCTCCACATGCCATGAAGATGGATCGGATGAGCCATCATGGTGTCGTTGACCAGCGTGATGCGAACACGCTCGCCGTACTTGAGGCGCAGAGGCTCGGCGTCAGAGAACTTGATGCCATCGAAGGACCAGGAGAATTTCTCCATGTGCCCGGTAAGGTGCAGCTCGATGGTGCGACTTGGTTCGCGACCATCCGGGTCGAGGAAGGTGCTGCGCAGGTCAGAGTACGTGAGGACGCGTCGGCCGTTGTCTCGCAAACCAATACCTGGGTCGTCCAACTTATGCGTTGGTGTCATGGTTTGCATATCGACCAGCGGGTTGTTGGTCTCTGAGGCTGGGTGTGCCTGCATGGCACCTGCCATGCCTGCCATGCCTGCCATGCCCGAATGATCCATTCCAGCCATCTGGCTGTGATCCATGCCGGCCATGCCACCCTGCATGCTCCCATGATCCATGCCCGCCATACTGCCGTGGTCCATTCCGGCCATGTTCCCGTGATCCATACCGCCCATGCTGCCGTGATCCATACCCATGTCGCCCATGGCAATCAGCGGACGCGGGTCGGGGCTGGGTACTGGTGCACTCAACCCCTCCTGTACAGCAAGGGTGCCGCGCGCATAGCCAGTGCGGTCCATGGATTGGGCAAACACGGTATAGGCCTGTTCGCTGTCTGGTTCGATGATCACGTCGTAGGTCTCGGCCACGGCGATACGGAACTCGTCGACGCTGACCGGTTTGACGTGCAGACCATCGGCCGCAACCACAGTCATCTTCAGGCCTGGGATGCGCACATCGAAATAGGTCATAGCCGAGGCATTAATGAACCGCAGGCGGATCTTTTCGCCTGGTTTGAATATGCCGGTCCAGTTGCCATCAGGTGCCTGGCCATTCATCAGGTAGGTGTAGGTGTAGCCACTGACGTCAGCGAGATCCGTCGGGCTCATCTTCATCTCGGCCCACATCTTGCGATCGGCTACCGCAGCGGACCACCCCATCTCGCTCACGTCATCGATGAAGTCGCCCACGGTTCGCTTGTGCTGGTTGTAGTAGTCCGATTGCTTCTTCAGCTTGGCCAGAACCCGAGATGGGTTTTCATCGGTCCAGTCGCTCAGCAGCACGACGTAGTCGCGGTCGTAACTGAAGGGTTCGGGCTCTTTGGCATCGATGACCAGCGCGCCGTATACGCCGACCTGCTCCTGCAGCCCCGAGTGACTGTGATACCAGTAGGTACCGTTCTGGTTGACCTTGAACTTGTACTCATACATGCCGTCAGGGGCGATGCCATGGAAGCTCAGGCCAGGAACACCATCCATGTTCGCCGGCAGGATGATGCCGTGCCAATGGATGGAGGTGTCCTCCTTGAGGCGGTTGCGCACGCGCAACGTCACGGTCTCGCCCTCCCGCCAGCGCAGGATCGGGCCGGGCAGCGAGCCATTGATCGTCATGGCGGTACGCGCTGCGCCGGTGATGTTCACCGGGGTCTCTCCGATGAACAGGTCGAAATCGTTACCGCTCAGCACGTTGGGCTGACCTGGGCTGGTTACCGCCCAGACCGGCGTGCGCCACATGCCCATGCCGCCGAGAATACCGGCGGCGGCGAGGCCTTTGACGAAAGTACGTCTTGTGGTTTTGCTTTGCATGCCGTTATGTCCAATCCGTCAGATGAGCCGGTGATATGCATCCGGTCTCGGGTTCATTGACTGCTCCAATGTCGGGAGATTTGATCTTCAAGCCTTGCGTGCTGCGCAAGTTCCCCCTGACACCAAGCAGTATGAAACTGCCATATCCCAACCATCCGGGTGATTACATTTCTGTAAGGTAGATGACTTCAGCAGTTGGTGTGCTCTGCTTGCTCGGTTGGACTGCTGGCTACAGGAGCCTCAACTTTCTGCTGCTGGGCCACCCGGTAGGCCTCCAGAGACGTCTGGCGTGCCTGCTCCATGCGCGCGAAGGTTCGGTCAGCACCACCTTCAGCCATTGCCAAGCTGGAGATGCTCAGAGCAGTAACTACAAGCAGAGCTTTGATCGATTTCATTTTGGGTATTCCTCGTAAGTTAAGTGGTCCCTGCAACTGCAGAGGCCGAGCTTTAGGCTCGATGTCACGTTAACTGAGAGGGCCTGTCAGCAACCTGAGCCGAACATTACAGTTCTGTCAGTTTGCTATTTCTTTCTTGTAGGCCCTCCTTAAGGCTCGGTACTGTCTTCCTGCCCGCGCAGCCTTGCGGATTCCATGGGCCTGATCGGTAGCAATGCCTGAGCTAACTCGTTCATTCGCACCGACGGATCGCGACCATCAAACAATCAAGAGAGATAGCCACTATGTCGAACAAATCCAACGTAGCTACCGGTGCCGCCTTGGCTCTGGTGGCCGCCAGCCTGTTCTCCACCCTGCCCGTCCAGGCTGCTCAGGAAACCAAAGCAGCAGAAGTGAAGTGCTTCGGGATCAATGGTTGCAAAGGGCAGAACGACTGCATGACCGCCAAAAATGCCTGCAAAGGCCAGGGAGAATGCAAAGGCCAGGGCTTCAAGCTGATGACTCAGGCCAAGTGCGATGAGGCCGGTGGCAAGACCAGCGAATAATGCCGTTGCGGGGAGTGCCTGCCACTCCCCTGCTGGAGTCTTGAATGAGTAAGCGCAAAACACTGGGTTTCGGTCTTGGCCTTCGCAGTGAGTATTACCAGCAGATTCTTGAACAGCGACCTGCGGTCGACTGGTTTGAGATCATTTCCGAGAATTACCTGGTGGGCGGTGGCAAGGCCCTCTACTTTCTCGATGCGATTGGCGAGCAATACCCGTTGGTGATGCACGGAGTATCGCTGTCGATCGGCGGTTCGCATAACCTGGACATGGGCTACCTACGACAGCTCAAGCAACTGGCGGACCGGATACAGCCCCAGTGGGTTTCCGACCACTTGTGCTGGAGTCGCGGCAACGCCCATCAACTCCACGACCTGCTGCCGCTGCCGTTTACCCAAGAAAGCCTGCTGCATGTCGCCGCGCGGGTGCGTCTAGTGCAGGATGTTCTGGAACGTCCCATTGTGCTGGAGAACGTTTCTTCTTACGTGCAGTGGAAGACGTCCAGCATGAGCGAATCGCAGTTTCTCTCGGAACTGAGTTTCCTGACCGGTTGCGAATTGCTCCTTGACGTGAACAACGTCTACGTCAGCGCACGAAATCAGGATTTCGACCCATGGCAGTTCATCTTGGAATTGCCGCACGAGCGGATTCGTCAAATTCATCTGGCCGGGCACAGCGATTACGGGCAGTACCTCATCGACACCCATGACCAGCCCATCGCTGATCCGGTTTGGTCTCTCTACAGCAAGACTTTGAGCTACTTGGGCCCGACATCGACCTTGATCGAGCGGGATGACCAGTTTCCGCCGCTGGAAGAGCTGTTGTCCGAATTAGCACATGCCCGTGCTATCGCCAAATCTGTGATATCGGGGGCCACCCCTTGAGCCTGATCGCCCTACAGACTGCATTTGAAACTTACCTGACAGGTGACAGTGCCCTGCCCTCCAACGAGCTTTTGGAGCAGATCCGAGGTAGCACAGCGCTGAGTGCTCTCGAAGGCCTGCAGATCTACCACAACGCTTACCGTTCGCGCCTGCTTGCGGTCTTGCGAGAAGACTTCCCTGCCCTGCTTCACTGGATCGGCAACGAATCATTCGAGCAGCTCGCACTGGCCTACTTGGCCGCCTGGCCACCACGACATTTCAGCATTCGCTGGCTGGGCGAGAAGCTGCCCGAGTTCATTAGCAGCTACGTCGAAGAACCCCAACTATCGCCGATGCGCGAACTCGCGGAGCTTGAGTGGGCTTTTACACTGGCTTTCGATGCTCAGGACGTCGAAGTGCTTTCACTGCAGGCCATCAGTGATTTTTCGGCTGAAGACTGGATTTCACTCAGGGTTTCCCTGACTGCATCTGCCCGGTGGTTGCAGCTGCAGTACAACACGCTGGAGTTGTGGAAAGCCGCCAAGTCCGGCAGCTTGCTGCCTGATATTACCCGCCTGCCAACGAACCTAGCCTGTCTTGTTTGGCGTCATGAACTCGTCTGCCAGTACCGGAGCCTGGACCCAGCGGAGGCTTCGGCATTGCAGTTTCTCATCGAGGGCGGATCGTTCGCTGAACTCTGCGAGTCGTTGAGCGCCACGCATGGCGAGCAAGCTCCCTTGCAAGCCGCGACCTGGTTGAAGTTGTGGGTCAACGACGGTTTGCTAACGCGCGGCCAGCTATTACACGAATGACCCGGAACCTTTAGGCTAGCGCTCTCTCTTTGGCCACTCCGAGCGCTTCTATGACTCACCGCATCATTCATTTCAAACAGCAAGCCTTGCTTGACCCGGAGACCTATCAGGCAATGCTGGCCGACGGCGTTGGTCACTGGGAGCGGCTTGCAGGAGAAGTCGTCGGCATAGAAGACGAAAAAAGCCACGAGTTCGCTGCATTGAAAAGCCTGTTCAAGCGCAAGCGGTACTCCTATGACACGCTGGAAATGCGCGAGCCAGGCGATCACTCAAACTGGCTTCGCGGCCGAGATGGTTCAGAAGGTATGACCAACGAGGTCACCAGTATCCCAGGGCTAAAAGAGCTCTCAGAACTGGAGATTTAGTGGGATAGCAGGTCAGCGCTCAAGCGCTGACCTGGGCCGAATAGCCAAGCTCCTGGATGAGTTCGCGGATCGATTCGGCACTTTCTGTGCTCTCAACGGTGACCTTGCCGGCCGCTCGATCCACTTCTACTCGTGCATCCTGATCCAGAGCTTGAATGGCCTTCGTGATTTTGCTCACGCAACTGCCACAGCCCATCCCCGCAACACTCAGACTAAACATGTCTTTCACCTCATTTCGTCCGCGGCTCAAGTTACCGCACGGACAGCATCGACCTTGACACGATGGCAAGGTCAAGCCCGTAAGCGCTACAAAAGGATCAGCCGTTTACCACGGGCGTAAGGATGGGGGTTGGTGAACACACCACGACATGCCTTGCGCCCCTCGTCAGTGCGACGTATAGATTCTGGGGGGTCATAAGCTCAGGATGCAGGACAACCGAGACATCCGCCTCCAGCCCCTTGAGAAGTAATGTGCTGCCTACAGAGCGTCTTGCGATCGGTCGGGCAAGGTGTCTATTGCGCTCTCGCGCTTGAATGGCTGCACTCAGAAAGTCGGCAGCACCTCCCACCACCGCTTGCATTGCAGACCGGCAGCAGTACAGAACCTCCGGTCGGTATACACGTGCCCCGTGCTGCTCAGCGAGCGTATCGATCACACGGAGCGCTTGCCCCAATGTTGGCGCTGCTACGAAATCGATCGCCGCAGCCTCGGCCGCGGTCGGAGGCGTTCGGGCCCTTCCTGCACGCAGCGACTCCACGCGCGTTCGCAGGTTTGCTGCACCTACCCCCGTCATTACGCTGGAAGCAAACTCCACAAGTTGTGCCAGAGCATTGGCACCCTGCAAGTCAAAGTTCCTGGCGAAGTTGACGAGATCTCTCAGGTCGACGGCTTCTACGGCCATGGCACCGGGTGTCTGGCTCGTGAGCTGATGGCGACCTTGCACGTTGATGGAGTCCCCGATGATGAGGACGCTGCCCTGAGCGTTGGGAGCTTCGGTTCTCGCGGCCACCAGTCGCTGCTGAACTTCGGTTCCGGCGTTTAGCTGCACCCAACGCACTTCTGCTGGAGCCGTGCGCAGATCCACCGGCTGACCAGCTTGAAGTTGCTGCCGTATGGCGAGCAGCCACTGCCCGAGGTTCTCAGCTCCAGCCAGCCGCCAGCGCCACGGTATCCTCAACTCTCCCGCTGCGGGAAACAGGGGTTGCACCTCATTCGCCCAATGCACCAGTCGATTGCCACGGAAGCTGAATATGGCTTGCATCGGGTCACCGAGCACGCAGGTCGGAAGCACCTGGGCCAAACCAGACACGATGGCGTGCTGGACGACGTTGCAGTCTTGGTACTCGTCGACAAGCAACCGTGCATAGGTGGCGCGAAGGGGCTGAGCGAGGTGACCGGCCTGCAACAACTGCATGGCGGCCTCCCGAATTGCCGGGTAGTCAGTATTGGGTTGATGCAGCTGTAGGATCTGCGGGTTATGGCCGCTTCGCGCTGGGAACTTAGCGATCAGGCGCATCGAGAATCCGTCAATGGTGGAGACTCGATATGCGGAGTTAGGAACACCGGCTCGTCTCAGGCGCGCCCGTAAGGCCGCAACGCCGGCGTTCGTATGTGTCAAGACGAGGATGGGTTTGCTCTGCGTATGCGCGATGAGCGTTGGTGGCTTACAAATAATTCTGACAATTTCAGAGCTATAAATCGGGGGCTGAGGTCGATTAGAGTCAGCTTTCAAATAATAATATTTCGACAATCAACGTGTAGAGAACTGACTAGAACAACGATTTTTGCCAAAATATTTTGACAATTTCACCGTACATACAACGTGCATGCTGTGGAGCCCAAGATTGCTGCTGCAACTTAGGCTTTGGCATCACACTGCTGCAACTCTACAGCACATAAAACCTTTGCCGCGCCTCACTCCGTTGACCTGCAGACCCTGCTCAAGAGGCGCGTAGGAACAACAATACACTGCCTCCACGGAGCAGCGCCTCGTCGAACCGCCATCTCCACGGTGCTAGAGCACCTTGTTCATGCTTGCCACTGAGGTGAAAAAGCGGAAAAGGCATGAGATATTTGGTCTATCCAGATCCCAGGAGCGCGATTTTTCGCAGCCCGCGATGTAAGGCTTGCGCTATCGAGGCGTTAGCCGGTCATTACCTCGTAGCGCCAATGTGCCGGCCGTTGCGAATATCGCGCGGCAGTTTTTTGCAACGATCTCAATAAGCCAACGTACATGCCGCGCTGGTGATGGCCGTCGCATGCCCGCAGCCACGATCGGAGATGCCGCTGTACTCGGATTGCGGCAGGGAGCTGTTGGGATAATGCGGCGATAGAGAGCTTTTTCAGCTCGTTTAACGCCGAACTGGTGTACCTGACTCGCTATGAAGCGAAAACCGACCTGCTCGACTACATCCGCTTATACAATCACCCTCGGCGCCACTCGACGCTGGGCTACCTTAGTCCGATCGAGGTTTGAGCGGGCAAACGCGAGCAGTAGCTCTCAACTATCTGTCCGCCAACCCCGGGACAGACCTGCCTAGTTGCTTTCAGCTTCTAGTGTGTCGTTGGGCGAAGTCTGCAACACTCCTAACAAGTTTTTCGGATAAGAGGGAGCATGATGTTTCAAATCCATCGGATGGGGGCTCTGACGCTAGTGTTCGCCAACGCCAAGAGTTCACCGCAATGATCCCTCAACATTCCAATATGACCTGGAACCTGCTGCTGCTAACCTGGCTGTTCGCACTGGTATCGACCCTGTCCGCGCTGTTCATTGGTGAGGTAATGGGCCAAGCACCCTGCGTGTTGTGCTGGTTCCAGCGTGCCTTCATGTTTCCGCTGGCTGTGATCCTGGCGATCGCCAGCTACCGCTCGGATTTCACCGTCTGGCGCTATGCCCTGCCGCTGACCGTTATCGGTGCGGCGCTGGCATTTGTCCACACGCTGCTCTATGCCGGGCTGATACCACAGCCGATCCAGCCCTGCACGGCCACCGGTCCATCCTGCTCAGGCGCCGGAATGACCCTTTTCGGCGTAGTGCCCCTGCCGGCACTCGCCTTGTTAGCTTTTATCCTTATCGGCATCCTGCTCATTATCATCCGTCGGAGAACCACCCCATGAATCGCCGTTCCGTGGTCCTGATCGTCAGTGTCGTGATCCTGGCCGTCTTTGCTGCCGCTGCATTCTTATATTCCCCCTCCCAGTCGCCTCAACAGGCCCAGGCTCCCGGTTCGACCGTCCAAGAGACCGGGACACAGCCCAAACAGAACGGCGGCCAGTTGGTTCGCTTCCACTCACCGGTGTTCGGCCCGGCGCAGGCTCCAGTAACCATCGTCGAATTCTTTGACCCTTCCTGCGAGGCATGCCGCGCCTTCCACCCCTATGTGAAGCAGATCCTCGCCGAGAACCCGGAAGACGTTCGTTTGGTGCTGCGCTATGTACTGTTCCATCAAGGCTCCGAAGAGGTGGCGCGAATGTTGGAGGCGGCGCGTAAGCAAAATCTCCATGAACAAGTGCTGGAGGCTGTGCTGGAGGCCCAGCCCGGTTGGCACGACGACCCCAAGGTAACGCAGGCATGGGCTGCTGCCGAGCGCGTCGGTTTGAACTTGAAGCAGGCCCGCCAGGACATGCATACGCCTAGCGTCGACGCCGTGCTGGAAACGGACATGCAGGATGTTAATGCCGTTGGGGTTCGTGGCACCCCGACGTTTTTTGTCAATGGTCGTGCGCTCAGCGAGTTCGGCCCGGAGCCGCTGCGCCGGTTGGTGAGCAGTGAAGTGGCCAAGGTAGGAAAATGACACTATGAGCGCGCTGGAGAACCGCGTGCCACCGCTGCTCGTAGCGGGCCTGATCGCTCTGCTGATGGGTTTATCGGGACCTAGATTGCCGGGCACTGAAATGGCATGGACCGCGCGCCTGACCTTCGCTTTGCCGGTACTGCTCCTGGGGCTCGGCGTGTGCTTCGCCGGCGTACTATCGTTTCACCGCGCTCGCACTACGGTCAATCCAATGCAGCCGCAGCAGGCTTCGGTATTGGTGGAATCTGGTATCTACCAGTACAGCCGCAACCCCATGTATCTGGGCTTCGCCATCATCCTAGCAGCTTGGGCGCTGGCCCTGGGCTCGCCTCTAACCCTGCTGGGCGTGGTTGCCTTCGTGCTGTACATGAACCGTTTCCAGATCGCACCCGAAGAGTGGGCGCTAGAGGCGCTGTTCGGCGAATCATTCGTTCGCTACCGCGCCCGCGTCCGCCGCTGGCTCTGAGCCTCGGCGGCGTTAGCGTCTGCCGGGGCTTACTCGTCACATCAGCATGCCGAAGATGCCCACGACCTAGCCTGATCTCCTTGTGAAGAACTGCTTTGGCCACATGCCGCTAGCATGTCTCTGGTCGATGACATAGCGGCAACGAGTGATGTCACAAGTTCACTCCGTTGATATCGAGCTAACTGTCTAGCAACAGCGTTGAGCGCAAAGCAGGCTTATGCTTCGCTGCGATGACTGTCGGCCTGCCTGGTGTCGATACAAACACTGCCGTCTAGCTCCATTTCAAGTGTCGAGTGGCTGACTTTGAATTGCTCATGAAGTACTCGTTTTAAATCAGTCTTTACTCGTTCAATATCGGGCAGGCTAGCCTTCTTGATGACAACATGTGCTTCCAGTGCGATTGTATGCTCAGCGATTTCCCATACGTGTACGTGGTGAACACTCACAACGTCGTTTACATGTTCCATGATATTGATTATGTCGGCGATGGAAACTCCTTCTGGCGCGCCCTCCATCAACAAGTGAATGGTTTTAGGTAGCATGCTAAAGCCTTGCCAGAGCACGTAACCAGCAATCATCAGTGTCAGTACAGTATCCGCCCAGTACCACCCATACAGAAGTATCAATGTCCCGGCGATAACAACGCCGACGGAGGCCAGCGCATCCGACACATTGTGCAAGAATGCCGCCTTTATATTCATGCTGTTCTTGGACATTGTGTAGGTGAGAAAGGCCGTGACGATATCTACAACCAAGGCTATTCCCGCGACCACGACCACTGTCCAACCTTCAATGGGCTGCGGGGAAAACAACCGGCCTATGGCCTCGTAAATAAGATAGAGACCGACGATGATCAGGGTGACCAAGTTGATCAAAGCCGCTATGGTTTCACTGCGTCGATAGCCAAAGGTTTTAAATGCATCTGGCGGTCTGCGACCGATCTTACGTGCGATCAGCGCAATAACCAGTGATGCGGCATCGCTCAAATTATGTAGCGCGTCAGCAATGAGTGATAAGCTACCAGAGAGTATTCCACCGACTATTTGTGCCAGTGTTAATGCGGCGTTAACGCCTATAGCAGCAATTAGACGCTTATCGCCTATAGCTTCGGTGTTATGGTTATGTTCGTGGCCCATTGGTTTTTAACCTGTATTTAAGCGCCTTTCGAGGCGCTTTTTTTGTTTCTCGATAACGTACCCGTCAGTCGTTACCAGCGCATTGGGGCCACAAATCCTTTCAGTGAACCCTTCGAAGCTTCGATTGGATATTCATAAAAAGGCCAGGCATCAAGCCTGGCCTACGTTGGGAGAAAACCAATATCAGCTCGCGTCCTCATCCTCTTCGTTGCGTTTCATGCGGCGCTGCAGAGCCGTGTAATAGAGCGCAGGCAATACCAGCAGCGTCAGTGCTGTCGAGGACAGGATGCCGCCAATGACCACGGTCGCCAGAGGCCGTTGGACTTCCGCGCCGGTCCCTGTGGCCAACGCCATCGGGACGAAGCCGAGCGACGCCACCAACGCCGTCATCAGGACCGGGCGTAATCGCACCAGTGCGCCTTCACGCACAGCCTCGGATAAAGGCCGGCCTTCCTCTAGCAATCCTTTAATGAAAGCAATCATCACCAGTCCGTTGAGTACTGCCACACCCGACAACGCGATGAACCCGACGCCAGCGGAAATTGAGAGGGGAATGTCCCGGAGCCAGAGTGCAAGAATTCCCCCAGTAAGCGCGAACGGAATGCCAGTGAAGACGACCAGCCCATCGCGCAGTGTGTTGAACATCATGAACAGCAGCACGAAGACCAGCAGTAAGGCGACTGGGACGACCAGCTGCAGGCGCTTGGCGGCAGCCTGCAGCTGCTCGAACTGCCCACCCCACGTCGTCCAGTAACCGGGCGGTACCGGGTTTCGTTCAGCGATTGCTGCAGACGCATCTTGGACGAAACTGCCAATGTCACGCCCTCGAACGTTGGCGCTTACCACCACCAGACGCTTACCATCCTCACGGCTGATCTGGTTCGGTCCCAGCACGAATTCCAGCGTGGCAACTTCAGCCAGCGGGATGAAGTCGATTCGGTCGCTAGCTGCGCCCGCCACCGCCGGCACCGGAATCGGCAAGCGAGCTAGCACATCCGGATCGGCACGCAGCGTATCGGAAAGACGAACAACGATGTCGAAACGGCGGTCACCCTCAAAGAAGGTTCCAGCTTCCCGTCCGCCGATCGCAGCTGCGACAGTATCCTGCACATCGCCGATGTTGAGTCCGAAGCGTGCCGCCTTGTCGCGATCCACATTGACGCTCAGCAGCGGGAGGCCCGTTGTCTGCTCGACTTTTACTTCGGACGCGCCTGGTACGTCCTGAAGTATCGCCGCGATGTCATCAGCCGTTTTGTTGAGAATATCCATGTCGTCCCCGAACACCTTAACGGCCACATCGCTGCGAACTCCGGAAATCAGCTCGTTGAAGCGTAACTGGATCGGCTGAGACATCTCATAGTTGCTGCCTGGTACAGATGCGGCCGCCTTCTGGATGTCCTCAATGAGCTGCTCGCGGGATTTGTCCGGATCTGGCCATTCTTCCTTGGGCTTGAGCATCACATAGCTGTCCGAAATATTCGGCGGCATAGGGTCAGCCGCGATCTCTGCGGTGCCGGTTCGGGCAAACGTACGCTTGACCTCCGGGACCTGTTCGGCAATTGCCTTTTCGAGCCGCTGCTGCATATCCACGGATTGGGAGAGGCTGGTCCCTGGAACGCGCAGAGCTTGAAGCGCAAAATCACCCTCGCTGAGGCTCGGAACGAACTCGCTACCCATTCGCATGGCCAGCAGCGCAGACAGCAGCACGCTAGCGACGGCGCCACTGAATACCAATGTGCGATGACGCATGACCCAGTCGAGCACCGGTGCGTAGCCATTGCGCGCGGCACGCATCAGGCGGTTGTCCTTCTCTTGCACTTTACCGGTGACAAAAAGGGCAACAGCAGCGGGTACGAAGGTGACCGAGAGAATCATGGCGCCCAACAGTGCGATTACCACCGTGAATGCCATGGGGTGGAACATCTTCCCCTCGACACCGGTGAGCGCAAAGATCGGCAGGTAGACCACCATGATGATCAGCTGGCCGTAGATCAGCGGACGCCGTGCCTCCTTGGCCGCCGCGAATACTTCGTGGAAACGCTCACTGCGGGTCAGAATCCTGCCATGTTTTTCCTGGGCGTGGGCAAGCCGGCGGATTGCGTTTTCGACGATGACCACCGCACCGTCGACGATGATGCCGAAGTCGAGTGCCCCTAGACTCATGAGGTTGGCACTGACCTTATTAGTCGCCATGCCGGTGAAGGTGAATAGCATGGAAAGCGGGATGACCATCGCTGTGATTAGGGCTGCACGCAGGTTGCCGAGGAACAGAAACAGCACGGCGATAACCAGGATCGCGCCTTCGATTAGGTTCTTGCGAACCGTGGCGATGGCCTTGTCAACAAGGTCGGTCCGGTCATAGACCGTTATGGCGCTCACGCCTTCTGGCAGGTTCTGGTTGATAATCTCCAAACGCTGCGCGACTGCCTGCGACACGCTACGGCTGTTTTCTCCCACCAGCATAAAGGCGGTCCCGAGGACCACCTCGCGTCCATTGTCGGTGGCCGCGCCAGAGCGCAGCTCGCGACCGATCCCCACTTCGGCAATATCGCGTACCCGCACGGGCGCACCGCCTGCGTTGCTCAGGACGATATTGCCAATGTCCTCGGGGGAGCCGAGCTGGCCGGGTGTGCGGATCGACAATTGTTCGCCATTACGCTCGATGAAGCCGGCGCCGACGTTGGCGTTGTTACGTTCGAGCGCAACTACAAGTTGTTCCAGAGTGATTCGGTACGCGGCCATGCGCTTCGGATCGGGCGCTACCTGATACTCTTTGGCGAAGCCACCGATCGTGTTGATCTCGGCAACGCCTCGAACGTTTCGCAGCTGCGGCTTGATGATCCAGTCCTGGATTTCACGCAGGTCGGTCGGCGTGTAGGGCTGACCATCAGGACGGCGCGCCTCGGGCTCGGCCTCGACCGTCCAGAGGAAGATTTCCCCCAGGCCGGTGGAGATGGGACCGAGAGTGACCTCCACGCCCTGCGGAAGCTCGTTGCTCGCGGCCTGCAGCCGTTCACTCACCAATTGCCGGGCGAAATAGAGATCGGTGCCATCATCAAAGATTACGGTGATCTGAGCGAACCCGGAGCGCGATAATGAACGTGTCTGGCGCAGGTGGGGCAAGCCGGCCATCGCCGTCTCGATGGGGAAGGTAACGCGTTGCTCGGTTTCAAGCGGCGACGCGCCTGGGACTGCGGCGTTAATTTGAACCTGTACATTGGTGATGTCGGGCACAGCGTCGATAGGTAAGCGCTGATAGCTATAAACCCCGACGCCCGCCATGCCCAAGACCGCCAGCAGCACTAGCCAGCGCTGCTCGATGGCGAAGCGAAGAATACGTTCGAACATGAGTTAGGTATCCGGAGGATCAGTGAACGTGCTCGGCGGAGCCTTTGCCGAGTTCGGATTTCAGGATGAAGCTGCCAGCGGTCGCGATCTGTTGGCCGGCCTGCAATCCGTCACGAATTTCCACGCGATTTTCGTCGCGCTGGCCCAGCGAAACCGGGTGCGCCTGGAAGCCGTGCGGCGTGCGAACGAAAACCGTCGGCGCGTTTTCGACGGTCTGGACCGCCTCGACTGGAACCGTGACCGGTGCACTGCGTCCATCGGCGCTAACTCGGACCGTCACGAAAAGACCGGGACGCCAAGCCCCATCGGGGTTGGCCAGGGTCACGCGGGCTGTCGCGGCACGCGTCTGCTCGCCCAGCAGGCTGCCCACATGGGCGACCTTCCCCATTGTTCGCACGCCTAGCTCGCCGGCAACAACTTCGACTTCTCGGCCGACGGTTACGCGCATCAAATCACGGGCAGGTACGCTGAACGTGGCCCAAACCCGCGACAAATCAGTCAGAGTGAAGACGCTGGTCGTTTCATCCACACGCTCGCCCAGCACAATATGCTTCTCGACGACCACTGCATCGAAAGGTGCGCGCAGCTCGTAGCGGTTGCCTACGCCTGCGCCACTTCCGCCGCCCAGCGCCCGTGTTTTTTCTTGGGCATTACGCAAGTCGATTTCTGCTACGCGCAGGCTCTGCTGGGCCTGCAAATAGTCCTGTTCTGCAGAGATACGCTCCTGCCATAGGGTGCGCTCACGCTCGAACAAGGTGCGAGCCAGCCGGAGGCGCTGCTCGGCGGCAGCCAGCTCACTACGCTGCTCGGACAGCTGCTCGCTGGCGATAACCGCCAGCAACTGGCCCTTCTTCACTTGGTCACCCAGGTTGACCGAAACCGATTCGACAACGCCGGCCACACGGGGCACGACATGTGCGGTACGGTCTTCGTCGAAACGCAGCTCGCCCGGCAAAGATACAGACGAGCCGATTTCAGCCGGTCCGGCCTTGCTTAGCTGAATGCCTGCGGCACGTATCTGCTCTTCGGAAAGCTCAATCTCACCTTCGGCATGCGTTTCGTTGCCGTGCTCGTCCTCCTCACCGCCATGACCGCTTTCGTCACCATGGCCGTGGCCATCGCCTTCAGCGTCATGACCGTCTTCGTCCCCATGGTCGTTCTCAGATTCCTCGTGACCGCTTTCTCCATCCTCATGCGCGTGGCCATCCTCGGCGTGCTCAGCCTTGTTATCGCTGGCCTGCGCCTCAAGAACGAAGCCCTGTTTTACGCCAACGCCGGTCAGCAGTACCAAAGCGACCGCCAGAGCGATTCCCGTCTGTTTTTTCATGCAAGCTCCCCCACCGCCAATACGTAATGGCGGCGTTTCGGTCATTCGAAGGTAGTGGTAGGTCCGTACAGCCGCTCGATACGCGCCCAGGCGTCGACCACGGCTTGCAATGACTGCAGATAGCGCGTGCGTGCATCTATCAGCGCACGCTGTGCGTCGAGCACGTCGAGGAACGCGAAGCGGCCAAGACTGAAACCACGTGTGGCCGCTTCCACGGTTCGCTGTCCTGCCGGCAGTATCCGGTTGCGTATTTCCTCGACGTCTGCACGTGCGGTACGCCAGTCGCGAAGGGCCTGCTGGATCTCCGCACGAACGCGCAGCTCTGCCGCATTACGAAGATCACGCGCCTGCTCCGCCCGCCGTGCGGCCGCCAGAACATTGCCTTGGTTACGATCGAATAAAGGCAGCGGAACAGAGAGGCCGACGAGGTTGACGCGCTCACGCTCGATTTCGTCGTACTGGCTACCGATACTGACGCTTATGTCCGGGTAGCGCTGGCTTCGCTGAAGCCCCAGCTCGGCTTCACTCAAGGCCACTTGGCGCAGAGCCCTACGCATATCGGCACTCTCACGCACGCGCGCCAATAATGCAGATTCGCTAGGCACATCTGGCAGGTGTTCGAAACTGCCCAGCAAACTGCCAAACTCCGGTGCGTCGGTCCCGAGCAGGCGCGCTAGCATCTGTCGAGCGTTGTCCCATTCCTGGCGTGCTCGCCGCAGGTCCAGTTGTACGGTCGCCAGTTGCATATCGGCGCGCGTCGCCTCCACTGGCGAAACTTTTCCGGCATCGACCTGTGCGTCGGCGACCTTAGCAGCCCGCTCGGCCAATGACAGAGAGGCCTCGGCCAGTCGCATGCCTTCTTGGGCGCGCAGGGCGGCGAAGAATGCCTGGATCACATCTGCACGTAATCCTTGGCGTCGAAGGTCGAGATCGGCATCCACCATCGAGCGATTAGCATCCGCCACGCCGATTCGAGCGCCGCGCTTGCCGCCCAACTCGATCGACTGGGTGATTGTAATTGAGCGGGTCTGGCGGTCGGACTGAGTGTCTTCCACCTCGAACCCTAATTCCGGGTTCGGGATAACCCCAGCTTGGCGGCGCAGACCGCTTGCGATGCCGATCTCCGACCGCGCAGCGGAAAATTCTGGGTTGCGTTCATACGCAAGGGACACGGCCCGCTCCAGTGTCAGACCGTCTTGCGCGCCCACCTCGAGCGACATTAGTGCCAGCCCGAGCCCAAGCAGCCCGCTAGCAAGCAGATACAAGCGTTTCTTTTGATACATACGCAACACTGCAGTGCAGTGCCCCCTTCGTCGATAGCGTTTCCTCAGCCGCACTAAACCGGCCAGATAGCTGATGGCTAAGCGGCGTGATTTTAGATAAGCGCGGATATCGGCCGGGTGACTACGACATTACAAATTTGTAATCCAAGGAATATCTGCGATTGCACCGCTCAAGATTACGAGATCGTCATTTACCGCTAATCCTGCGGTCATTTACAGGGGGAGATCATCGCCCGGCACTCGAACAAAAAGGCGAAGGCGTCATTCGAGCGCTGACATGCCGTATATCAGGAGCATCATCATGAGCAAAAAGGCCGCCCTTTCACTTACAGCCCTTTCACTGGCACTGGGCAGCGCCCCGGTCTTTGCCCAATCGGAAACAGCGGAGGGCTTCATCGAAGGCAGCACGCTTTCGCTGATAAATCGCAACTTTTATTTCAACCGAGATTTTCGCGACGGTGGGAGCGCCACCGGCAATGGCTATTCTGAGGAATGGGCTCACGGACTGATGGCATTCTTTGAGTCCGGATATACCCAAGGCTCGGTGGGGATCGGCGTCGACGCCTTCGCCATGCTCGGCCTCAAACTCGATTCCGGTTCGGGACGCTCCGGTGTGGGTGGCAGCATCGACCTGCTTCCCCACGACAGCGCTGGCGATCCGGAGGATGATTTCACTCGGGTGGGAGGCGCGGTGAAAGCACGGCTGCTCGATACCGAGATCAAGGCCGGCGATGTGTTTCCCACTACGCCTGTCGTACATTTCGGCGACTCGCGACTGCTGCCGGAGTCCTTCAAGGGCTTCACCGTCGTGAACAACTCGCTAGGCGAACTCACCCTCCAGGGAGGTCGCCTACACGCGATGAGCCAGCCCAACACCAGTAACATGAACGAAGACTTCGTCACCTTCTACGGCGGGGCCGTGGACGCGCCTTGGCTCGGCTACGCAGGCGGCGACTATAGCGTGAACGAAAATCTCAGTCTTAGTCTGTACACCAGCCGGCTTAAGGACGCTTGGAACCAACATTACTTCGGTCTATCGGCCACCTATCCGCTTTCTGATGTCGTCGCGCTGCTGGGCAGCTTCAATTACTACAAGGCAATCGACGAAGGCCGCGAGCTGCTGGGCGAGTTCAACAACAACATCTGGAGCTCCAGCCTGGGTGTCGCCTTCGGCGCGCACACCGTCACGGCGTCCTATCAGCGCAACAACGGTAACAATGACTTTGACTACCTGCGCCAGGCGGACTCGATCTACCTGAACAACTCCATCCAGTACAGTGATTTCAACTCACCTAAAGAGCAGTCCTGGATGCTGCGTTATGACCTAAACATGGCGGGTTACGGCATACCTGGGCTTACGTTCATGACTCGCTACGCCCGCGGCTGGGGCGCCGATTACAGCAACGCAAATGAGGTATACATGCGCCAAGACGATAACGGCGCGCCTCTGACCGGACAGAAGCGCTGGGAACGCGACGTCGAAGCACGCTACGTTGTACAGACAGGCTCGTTCAAGGACCTCTCTCTGCGGGTGCGCCAGGCTACAACACGGGCGACTGCTTTCGAGTCCGACCTCAATGAGGTTCGATTCATCGCCGAGTACCCGCTCTCGATCCTGTGAAGCACTACGAGCAACACCACATCTTCTTTTTGTGCTCCCTTGGTTTGAAGATGTGTTTCAGGCGCCCGTAGGGCGCCTTTTTTTGCTTAAGTGCACCTCCTTGCGCTGCGGGCCAACCAAATGACAGGTAGATTACAAATTTGCAAGACAGCCCCGCAGGACTTTTACCGCGTTAAAATGCTTCCCTGTGCAGGTCATTTCGCCTCTGCCTTTCACCCTAGAGCCAAGCCTCTTTCGTCTTGACCCTATAGTTACTACATGGATTATTTTTGGTTCCGCTTACCACGCACCTCCTTGCCGAGTTACCTGAAAACATGCGCATTCTGGTTGTAGAAGACGAAAACAAAGCTGCGGACTACCTGCAGCAGGGCCTTATCGAATGTGGTTACACGGTTGATCGAGCGGATGATGGGCTCGATGGATTTCACCTGGCACTGCAGAACGACTATGACATCGTGCTACTGGATGTAAATCTGCCAACCATGGATGGGTGGGAGGTGCTCGAACTCATCAGGCGGCGTAAGCAGACACGCGTGATCATGCTGACAGCCAACGCCCGCCTAGAGCAAAAAGTCCGCGGCTTGGAACTGGGCGCCGACGACTACCTGGTCAAGCCGTTCCAGTTCCCCGAGCTGCTCGCTCGTATCCGGACACTGTTGCGGCGAGGCGAGGCAGTCGCACTTCCAAGCAACCTGCGTGTAGCCGACCTCGAACTGGACCCTGGCCGGCATCGGGCCTACCGGAGTGGTCAGCGTATTGATCTCACCAGCAAAGAATTTGCGTTACTGCACCTGCTCATGCGCCGGACTGGCGAGGTGCTGACGCGCACCGAAATTACCGCCTTGGTCTGGGACATTAACTTCGACTGCGATACCAACGTGGTGGATGTCGCAATTCGTCGCTTGCGGATGAAGGTGGACGAACCCTTTGGCGATCGCCTGATACACACCATTCGCGGTGTCGGGTACGTGCTGGAGGCGCGGCCTTGAAGCCACTCAGCCTCGCATCGCGTCTCGCGCTTCAAATCACACTGACCGGCGCCGCTTTGGTCGCGCTACTGATTGCACTGAGCTACTGGGTACTTGTGCGCCAACTGGAACTGCGCGCCCAGGAGGAGGTGACGGCCAAGCTCTCGCAGATCGATCATGGACTTCTAGAAGACACCAAAACCCGTATGGGCCTTTCCTGGCAACACGTACTGAGCGATACGGTACGCGGCCATGACAACCTTTCGATTACAGTCATCGGCGATACAGTGAAATCACACATTTTCAGTATCGGCCGCTTCGCCAATGAGCCGCAGCAGCTGGATCTCGTGAGCAGGGACGGCGACTATCTTGGCTGGACAACGAAAGATGGCGTGCAGATGCTAAGCGGGCGCAAGCGAATTCAAGTCCCGGGACTGGCTCCAATGACGCTTTTACTTTCGCAAGACCGCAGTGCCGATCAACAGCTGGTGGCTGCGTTCCTGCGCTCGGCCTTAGTGACCGTGCCGATGCTACTGATATTGATCGGATTGGCTGGGTGGCTAATCGCCCAAAATGGTTTGCGACCGCTGCGCAAGTTCCGGGCCTTGGCGGCTAAGGTATCGACACAGGACCTATCACCCCGAATCAGTAGCGATCGGCTCCCACAAGAACTCCAGGCATTGGCGCACAGCCTCAACGTAATGCTTCATCGACTCGATGACGGCGTTCAGCAACTGACACAGTTCTCGGACGATGTGGCTCATGAGTTGAAAACTCCGTTGAACAACCTAATAGGCAAGGCGCAGGTGACTTTGGTACGAGAGCGAAGCAAAGAGCAGTATCGCGAAGTGCTCGAATCGTCGGTCGAAGAGCTCGAACGCATGGATCGAATCGTGTCAGACATGCTGTTTCTTGCCCAGGCCAGCCACTCCAGCCCGGCACTGAAGCTCGAAAAATTATCCTTAGGAAGTGAGGCGAGGCGCGTATGTGAATACTTCGAAGTCCTCGCCGAAGAAGCGGGAGTTGCAACGACAGTAACGGGCGATGCCGTAGTTTTAGGAAATCGGCTTATGGTCCAACGGGCGATTTCCAACCTGTTATCCAACGCGTTGCGGCATTCGAATACTGGCAGCACGGTCGAACTTAAGATCCTTGAGGAGAACGTAGACATTGTCTCGCTGACTGTCACCAATCATGGCGCGACTATCGAATCGGATCATCTCCCACACCTGTTCGACCGCTTTTACCGCGTGAACGGCATACAACCTCGTGGAGCAGGCTTGGGGCTAGCGATTGTCCGTTCAGTGATGAACCTCCACAAAGGCCACGTGGCCGTCGCCAGCAAAGACGGTCAGACCACATTCGAACTCACCTTTCCTCGGTACGCCTGATTCAAAGTGATACGGCATGGAGACGAACGTCACTGCGAAAGGTACTGTCAAACTACGCGACGAGCGACTATCTAAAGTGGATCTCGGCTTGGTATCCACTCCCACGAGCCCAACGCCATACATGTAATGCATGCGTCTGGCGAGAATTCACAGCCTCAACTTCCGCCTATCGTGCAAGTTGCCGACGGGGGAGTTGCGCTGACCGACATGTCGTCGATGCACAGACTATGAACGGCATCCCGACTGGGTCGCAAAAGGTGAACATGGCCATGGACCAGAAGTTGGCGGGCCAGACCGTTAATGCCACCAGCATGGTCAAGTATGATTATAAGCGCGACCGTCACCTGCTCACGGTCAGGCCTAATCGAAGCGTAGGGTGGTCTACAATAATGATGAGTTTTCAAATAGGGTCGGATCAGCAAAAAGCGAGGGTTAATTACGCCTTTGTAATGCAAAGATCATCTTCTGGTAAGGGTCAAACCTATAATATAAATTATCAACTAACCAAGAGGTGTAATAATGAGCCGCCCTGCTAAAGTAATTCTACCGTTCTTTTTCGCTTTTGCTTCTTCGCTCGCAGTGGCAGAAGGCGGGGGGGGAACTAACAATGCAGCGCGTTGACAGTGCGTCAGTAACAAAGCCCACTCTAAAAATGCTTTTAAAAGAAGGTAAAGTGCTGAGTATAGCACCCGCAGGAATGACCGGTACGACCGGAATGATTCAGAACTATGGAGCTAACGGAAAAGTTCAAACGTACGAGATGAAGATTAAGTCTCCTGATGGGAATATCCATACGGTCGAGTTTTTGAGCGCCCCGGTTGGTGTAAACAACGGCTAACGGGCCAGTAAGTTCCCAACACCATTCATTTAGTGCATGCGTTCTCGCTAATGCCGGCGAGAATGCCGCAAGCCTCAACTTCCCGCCCATCGTTGCAATTAGCCCGCAGTGAAACGAGTTGTCGTTCGAGTGACTGCCGGGCGGTTATCTGCGACCTGACTTGAGAAATGTGTTCATCGAGCAAGGCATTAAGGAAACCCTGAAGAAGACTTCCTGAATCTGGTGAAATACGCCGATCCCGTTGCCCGAGTTTCCCGATGAAGCAGATGACCTTCGCCGACGCCGAGTACGCCGGCAAGCGCAAGCAGACCCGCAAGGAATTGTTCCTGATCGAGATGGACCAGGTGGTGCCGTGGAAGGGCTTGATTGCCTTGATCGAGCCGCACTACCCGAAGGGCGAAGGTGGTCGTCCGGCCTACCCGCTGCTGGCGATGCTGCGTGTGCACCTGATGCAGAACTGGTTCGGCTACAGCGATCCAGCGATGGAGGAAGCGTTGTACGAGACCACCATCCTGCGCCAGTTCGCCGGCCTGAGCCTGGAGCGCATTCCCGACGAAACCACCACCCTCAACTTCCGCCGCCTGCTGGAGAAACACGAGTTGGCGGCTGGGATTCTGGCGGTGATCAATGGCTACCTGGGTGACCGGGGTCTGTCGCTGCGCCAGGGCACCATCGTCGATGCCACGCTGATCCACGCACCCAGTTCGACCAAGAACAAGGACGGTAAACGTGACCCGGAGATGCATCAAACGAAGAAGGGCAACCAGTATTACTTCGGCGCTAAAGCGCACATCGGTGCCGACGAAGAATCGGGCTTGGTGCACAGCGTGGTGGTGACCGCCGCCAATGTCGCGGACATCACCCAGGTCGACAAACTGCTGCACGGCGAGGAAAACGTAGTGTGTGCCGACGCTGGTTATACCGGAGTCGAAAAACGCCCTGAACATGAAGGCCGCCGAGTCATCTGGCAGGTCGCGGCCCGACGCAGCACCTATAAGAAGCATGGCAAGCGCAGTGCCTTGTACAAAGCGATCCGCAAGATTGAGAAAGCCAAGGCTCAGGTGCGGGCGAAGGTTGAGCATCCATTCCGCGTGATCAAGCGGCAGTTCGGCTACACCAAGGTGCGCTTCCGCGGATTGGCCAAGAATACTGCGCAGATGGTGACGCTGTTTGCCCTGTCGAATCTGTGGATGGCCCGCCGACATTTGCTGGCCAGCGCAGGAGAGGTACGCCTGTAATGCGGAAAATGACTGCGCACACCGGTACCGCTTCAAGATACCGCTCACTCGCCGCATATTCTTCGTAAGGAAAAATCATGCCTGTCAAAGCAGTTATCTTCGATGCATTCGGGACCCTGCTGAGGATCCAGGATGGAAGACATCCTTACCGGCAATTGTTGACTATTGGTAGAGCGAATGGGCGCCGGCCCAGGCCTGATGATGCGAGCGTTCTGATGGAGAGTCGGATGACATTGACTCAAGCCGCAGCGCACCTCGAAATTCCAGCGAGTCCAGAAGAGCTTGCGTTTTTAGAGCGGGTATTGGTGCAGGAGATTGCTGGGATAGAGCCTTATCCCGATGGGCCTCCGGCTGTTAAGCTGCTTCAGCGCATGGATGTTCGCGTTGGCGTTTGCTCAAACTTGGCGTATCCATACCGAGAAGCCGTTTTACGCTGTTATCCCGACTTGGATGCCTATGCGTTCAGCTGCGATCTTGGCGTAATGAAGCCGGATCCAGCAATTTATCGTTGGTCATGCAACCAGCTAGGTGCTGAGCCGGGCGCGACATGGATGCTTCAGCGAGCCCCGCGGTCGAAGGCTTGTCGGCATCTACAAAAACCATCACGCGGTAACCCAAGTTCAGAAGTGCTGTTCCCCGGATAAGACTGTTATCGGGGCTTCCCCCGCCGGCGTCCACATACGCGCCGCCATGGGCCAGGAATGAGGTAGCGCCAAGACTGACCCACCATTGGTCAAGGCCACGCGCGAAGCCAACCTCGCTGGCCCCCTCGCAAACGATGATGGATTTGGCGAGGAATGCTTCGGGGTCCTTCCGAAGGGTACTTTGTACCTCGTCGGCTTCCCCAGCTGGCATAACACTGTGGCGCTGAGGTGCTGACCGAACAACGAATAACTGGCTGCCGGACAGCTCGCGCAGCGCGACCGGCGAGTGCGTCGTCATGAACACTTGCAACGGAGCGGCAGCGTCCTTTGCACCCAGCGAGTCCAGGAATCGCATGAGCCGATGAGGTTCAAGCCCGTATTCCACCTCATCAACCAGGGCAATTGGCGCGGCGCTGGCCGCTGCCCTTTGAAGCCCTGCCACTAGCAAGCGTGACGAGCCCGTGCCAAGGGAGCGCAGCGGAATACCTGTTTCACTGTGCAGCGCGATCGCCCCCTCGCCAATCGACACAGAATGTGCGTCAAGGAGCGCCTGAGGCATAGCCCCGACCGAAACGCCAAGATGCTGTGCTGTGCGTTGCACGACCTCAAGCGTCTGGGTCAGATGTTCGGCTGCTTGATTGCCAAAGTTCGCTCTTGCTTGCCTAGCGGCGCGCGCCAGTTCAGCACCAAGCTCGGCGCGCTCATCGGTAAGTCGATTGAGCACTGAGCCACGACTCCACGACAAGTTCGAACTCGCAAAGCTGCCGATACGGGCGGGTGCTAGTGCCGCTCGTTCCTTCCAGGGAAGAGTGCGTTCGAGTTGCTGCTGCTCCGCACGCTCAGAAAAAAGTGTCCAGGTAGGTTCCAAATCGGCACCAACTTGCAGGAGCAAGGTGATAACGGTCTCCAGCCCCGCTCGCGGTTCGTCTTCGACTTCTCCCGTTCCTGGATTGAATCCACGCAAGAACTCGCCGTAAACATCGATATCCATCAGCGATACCGGCAAATCGCCAAGCGTCACACTGATGGTGATGGGTGTTTCGACGTTCAGAGCGAAGAAGTCCATGTCGCCGAACGTGCCGCCCCGGCGGGCACCGACGCAAAGGTCAATCGCATCTAGAATGCTGGACTTTCCACTATCGCCAGGACCTATGAGGCAGTTAATTCCTGGGGCCGGCACCCAGTCGAGCGCCTGGATAGATCGGAAGTTGCTGATAATCAGTCTGCGAATGCGGGCCACGGAGAGTCCTCATGGGTTAACGACGACCAGTCTCCTACCCGCAGCGGCAACAGTCCATCGAACGTCACCTCGTCACTATGTGTTGCGACAGATAGGTCGGACCGGAAACTACCGTACGGCATTTTCCGGTCAGATGCGCTTCTGAATAATCACCTGGTCGGTGGTATGGAAGCCTATCCGATGTCCGTTGATTTCAACCTCAGAGCATTGAAGACCACCGACGCCGAGCTGACACTCATCGCCAGCGCAGCAATCAAGGGCGACAGAAGATGCCCCGTCAGCGGGTACAGCAGCCCCGCTGCTAGCGGGATTCCCATCGCGTTGTAGAGGAACGCAAAGGCGAGGTTCTGCCTCATGTTTTTCACGGTTGCCACTGACAGGGTGCGCGCTCGCAGGATGCCCATCAGATCTCCCTTGACCAGCGTCACTTGGGCGCTGTTCATCGCCACATCGGTACCGGTGCCCATGGCGATACCTACGTCAGACCTGGCCAGGGCGGGCGCATCGTTGATGCCGTCACCCGCCATGGCGACACGACGGCCATAGCCCTGCAAATCGGCGACCAGTTTCTCCTTATCCTGCGGTTTGACCTCACCATGCACTTCCTCGATTCCGAGCTGCTTCGCCACGGCTCTTGCTGTGGTGAGGCCATCACCAGTGGCCATGATGACCTTTACGTCTTCGCTTTGAAGCTTGGAGACAGCCTGTTGAGAAGTAGGCTTGATCGGATCGGAAACGGCCAGGAGTCCCGCCAGGCGACCATCAACGGCCAAATAGATGATGCTGATGCCTTCCAGACGCAGTTGCTCGGCGCGATTGCGCAGCGGGGTAATATCGACGCCCGCCTCGTCCATCAGTGCGGTGTTGCCGAGCTGCAGCTGATGGTCATCGACCTGGCCGCGCACACCAATACCCGAGCCAGATTCGAAAGTGTCCGGTTTGACCAGTGCAATGCCCTGACCGCGCGCATGATCGACGATGGCATGAGCCAGCGGGTGCTCACTACCCTGGTCGAGACTAGCAGCCAGGCGCAGCACTTCATTGGAGTCGTAACCGCCTGTCCCTTCCGCACTATGAAATACGGGACGCCCCTCAGTCAGGGTTCCAGTCTTGTCGACGATGAGCGTGTCGATCTTGCATAGATTTTCGATGGCGCTGGCATCGCGGAACAACACACCGCTGCTAGCGGCCTTGCCAGTCGCAACCATGACGGACATCGGGGTTGCCAGACCCAGAGCGCAGGGACACGCAATGATTAGCACCGCCACCGCATTGATCAGGCCAAATACCCAGCCTGATTCCGGCCCTAATAGCCCCCAGCCGAAGAAGGTCAGAATCGCGATCAGGATCACCCCGACCACGAAATACCCTGCCACCGCATCAGCCATACGCTGCATGGGGGCCTTGGAACGTTGGGCTCTGGCCACCATCTGAACGATCTGCGACAGCATGGTCTCGGCACCGACCTTCTGCGCCTCCATCACCAGGCTGCCGTGGGTGTTCAGGGTGGCACCGATAAGGGCATCCCCTACCCGCTTGGTCACGGGTAACGGTTCTCCGGTAAGCATCGACTCGTCGACGGCGCTCTCCCCCTCTAGAACCGTACCGTCCACCGGGACTTTCTCTCCCGGCCGGACACGTAGGTGGTCGCCCTGATGGACATGTGTCAGCGGAATATCTTCTTCCTGGCCATCGGGCTTGATGCGACGCGCAGTCTTTGGTGCCAGCCTCAGCAGTGACTTGATGGCTGCCGAAGTCTGCGAGCGGGCCTTGAGTTCGAGCATTTGGCCCAACAGCGTGAGTGAGATAATCACCGCGGCTGCTTCAAAATAGACGCCGATACGTCCGTCCTGGGCAAAAGCCGCCGGAAACCACTGCGGAACCAAGGTAGCGGCCACGCTGTAGAGGTAGGCAGCGGCCGTTCCCAAACCGATCAGGGTCCACATGTTGGGGCTGCGGTGGCGGATGGAGTCAATGCCGCGGGTGAAGAATACCCAGCCACCCCATAGCGTCACGGGCGTCGCCAGAGCCAGCTCGACCCAGTTCTGGGTCGTGCCATGAAACAGTTGCAAGGAATGGCCGGCCATCGCCAATACGGTCACGATGACGGTCAACGGTAGGGTCCACCAGAACCGCAGCGAGAAGTCCTTCAGCTCTGGATTTTCCTCCTCTTCCAGCTCCGGGATGACAGGTTCCAGCGTCATCCCGCAGATCGGGCAGTTTCCGGGAGCCGGTTGACGGATTTCTGGATGCATCGGGCAGGTGTATTCAGCACCTACAGGTGTCGATGTGGGTGCTGGAGTCGCGTGCTGGTGATGCTCCCCATGAGACTGATGGCTCATGTACTGATGAGGATCTGCTTGGAATTTCTCTAGGCACTTCGCACTGCAGAAATGATAGGCCTTCCCTTCAAAGCTCTCGCGATAAGGGCCATCAGGTTTGACCTCCATGCCACACACCGGGTCGCGCTGGCTCTCGGAGTGGGCGTGCGAGTTATGTGAATGATCCTGGTCATGATGGCAGGAGGTCTTTTGCATGCGATCTATGTCCTTTCTTCGTCCTTGGAAACAGCGGTGCTGCTGGAGTGGGAGTGCCCGCCGTGATTGTGGCCAAACAGATGCATCAGCGGGCATAGCAGCAGGATGAGGTACGGCAGGGCCTGCGAAAGATGACCGTAATGCTCACGCGCTACATAGAAGATGCCGATTACGGCCAGCATGATCAGCGCAATGCCAATCTTGCTCTTCCAAAAAGGCGGCTCAGTGGTACTGGTGTGATGGGTATGGTCCACGACAATAGCCTCGTTTCAATGGCGGCCGGATCAGTATAGGTGTCTCAGACTGGACGGAGTTGGCGAGTATCAATAAACGTCAGCGTACGGTCACCTTACCGACCATTCCCGACTGATAATGTCCTGGAATATTGCAGGCGAACTCCAGTTCGGTGGCGGCGGAGAAGGTCCAGATCAACTCTTCGCGTGCTCCAGGTTCGACAAGAACACTGTTGGGGTCATCGTGTTCCATACCGACCATCTTCATGCCGCCCATGGCATGGCCCATATTGCTCATGTCATGTGCACCTGTAGGGGACAGCGTGCCGTTCTGAAACATCGCAGCCATCTCTTTCTGATGCGCAGCATGGGATGCCGCTTTGCCAAGGTTGAACTCGTGCAGCAGGGCTCCCTCGTTCAGCAGTACGAAGCGAACCGTCTCGCCCGCCTTGATTTCCATTGCCTTGGGTTCAAAGAAGATGTCCCCCATCCGTACCTCGATGGTGCGATCTACTGCCTGACTATCTCCCGACTGGCCGATGCTGTCTTTGTTGTGGCCCGGGCTGGCCATCGCGTTGGCTGCGCTGAATAGCAAACCCACGGTGGTGATCAAAGAAAGGGATTTGAGGGGTAGGCGTTTCATGGTTAGACCTCGCTGGGATGCTGGAAATCTCATGCTATTACTCGCTTGCTGCCAGGCCGCTGCCCCCAAATCTACAACTGCGTCAGCTGGGAAAAAGCACGGCGCCATAGAGGCGCCGCTAGGCCAAAGGAGCAATCACGGAAGGCCTGGAAGATGGGAAAATCCTTATCGATGGCACTCTTTGTCGGCCATCATTAGCTTGTGCTCGCGGATCATTTGAGCCAGCACGTCGTCTACCAGCTCGTCATGCTTTTCCATCCAGGCCATATGCTCTTCGGTCGACATACCCGGAGCAGGATGTTCGTCGTGCAGCTGACTCATAATGTTTTCGAGCATTCTCATGTGCTCCTGCATGTGCACATGTCGCTCGCTGGCTGGGGCCTTCTCCGCCTGGATCAGCAAAGTTTCTGCTTTGTCGCGCATCTGCTGGATGCGTTCGAATACACGGTCGCTGCCCCCTTCGGCCCAAGCCATAGAAGACAGCAGTAGCGAACCAACCAGAAGCAAAGGTTTCAGCGATTTCATGGGCAGTCTCAAGCAGTGCAAACTATGGCCGGCATCTCTGCTTTCGGTCTATCGAGGGCCGAGAGCACAACCTAGTGCTCATGCTTGCACCCTAGACAAGCCACCCTGTCAGCGACCTGAAACCAGGATTACATTTTCGTAAGCTTCTGGTTTGTGCCGCTGTTTGCCTGCAAACTCAGGCCACCCGTTTTTTGGAGTCTGCTCGCATGAAACTACTGGTAGCTGAAGATGAACCCAAAACCGGTGCATATCTGCAGCAAGGCCTCACCGAAGCGGGATTCAATGTCGACCGGGTTATGACAGGTACGGATGCCTTGCAGCACGCGCTGAGCGAGCCCTATGACCTACTGATCCTGGATGTGATGATGCCGGGGCTGGACGGATGGGAAGTGCTGCGCATGGTGCGCGCCGCCGGAAAAGACGTCCCAGTGCTGTTCCTGAGCGCACGCGATGGCGTGGAGGATCGTGTTAAAGGGTTGGAACTGGGCGCGGATGACTACCTGATCAAGCCATTTGCTTTCTCAGAGCTTCTGGCCAGGGTCAGAACGCTGCTGCGTAGAGGCAATGGCTCACCCACGCAAACAACGATGAAAATTGCCGATTTGGAAGTCGATCTGATGAAGCGTCGCGCCATCCGCGGCGGTAAACGAATTGACCTGACCGCGAAGGAGTTTTCACTGCTGGAACTGCTACTGCGCCGGCGCGGCGAGGTGCTCCCGAAGTCGCTGATTGCCTCTCAGGTTTGGGACATGAATTTCGACAGCGACACCAATGTCATTGAGGTTGCGGTACGCCGGCTACGCGCAAAAATCGATGACGATTTCGATCTCAAGCTGATTCATACCGCCCGCGGCATGGGATACATGATGGATGCTCCGGAGTGAATATGAAGCACCTCTCGCTGACCACCCGCATGAGCTTGATGTTCATGTCCGCGGTGATTGCCGTCCTGACACTAGCGGGGCTGAGTTTCAACATGCTCAGCCAGCACCACTTCAAGATGCTGGACCGGCAGGCCCTAGTGGAAAAACTCGAATCAGCCAAACATATTCTCAACAATGCTCGCAGCGGAGCTAGCCTGTCCGAGGAGTTACCACAGTTGCGAGCCTTACTGGGGGCGCATCAGGATCTGGCCGCAACCATCCTGGCCAGCGACGGCGCAGTGCTCTTTTCCGACCCCAGAGCAGTCGAAGTGCCCGAACGTTTCAGGCTAGCCGATGAGCAAAGCATGTGGGAGTGGCAGAAAGACGAGCACATGTACCGGGGCATGACGGCTCAAATCTCTGTGACAGACCAACCCGAACCGCTTACAGCTCTGCTGATTCTCGATGTCACCAATCACACACACTTTTTCGACACGCTGCAGCGATGGTTCTGGATTGGATTGGTCATCAGTGCCTTGGTCAGTGCAGCGCTTGGCTGGGTGGTTGCTCGCAGTGGCCTCAGGCCGCTGCGACAGGTCACTCGCGTGGCCACCGGGATGTCCGCCCGTTCATTGCAGGAACGGATTCCTCTTGAGCCGGTGCCACAGGAACTTCAGCAGTTGGTACTGTCCTTCAACGCGATGCTGGCCCGACTTGAAGAGGCCTTCATTCGACTCTCCAATTTCTCCGCGGACATCGCACACGAGCTGCGCACGCCCGTAAGCAACCTGATGACCCACACTGAAGTCGTGCTGAGCAAGAAGCGTGATATCAATGCCTACGAGGAGAATCTGTACTCGAACCTGGAGGAATTGAAGCGCATGTCTCGCATGATCGATGACATGCTGTTCCTGGCCAAGGCTGATAATGGCCTGATCATCCCAGAGCAGGCCAGGATCGAACTGGCTGACGTAATCTTCAAACTGTTTGACTACTACCACCTCCTGGCCGAAGAGCGCGGCATTGAACTTTCGCTCACAGGCAAAGGCCAAGTGCTAGGAGATCGGCTGATGCTTGATCGAGCGCTGTCCAACTTGCTGTCCAATGCGCTGCGTTACACGCCGGCGGGAAAGAGAATTTCGGTTCTGATCCGCCAGACAGCGGACTCAACTACCTTCAGCATCGAGAACCCAGGGAACACAATCAGCTCGGAGCATCTAGAGAAACTCTTCGACCGCTTTTACCGGGTAGACCCTGCTCGACGCGAAGGTAGCCCGAGCAATGCCGGGCTCGGGCTTGCCATCACCCGATCCATAATCGAGGCTCACAAAGGCCGCATTTGGTGTACTTCAGCGGCTGGCCTCACGGGCTTTCACATTGAACTCCCCCATCCCAGCTGATGTCGGTCTGCCGGTAAGTAGACTACAGCAGACAGCTAGCCCAACTTGACAGAGCGAGCTCAGGTGCAATTCGACCGAGCGCAGATGGCTTTCGCCATCCAGGCAGGCAATGAGCGGTGAGCTGACACTAGAGCCCGCCATTCGCTCTCGGGTAGTAGTTTATGAAGCTTTGAAACGGCATCACCTACGCTTGCCTTGCCCAGCCAATCCAATGCTCAAATGGCATCCCCCGCTCCAGTAGCGCCAAGAGCCATCAGCCATCAGCCATCGAGGCGCATGCCGAATCGATACGGTGGTCTTGCCAACCTGAAGACCAAGTCAGCGAGGGGTGGAACATCAAGGAAGCTCGGAGCGCACTTGGTTTAATAGCTCATCCAGGCTGACGGATGCATCCTTCTCAAGGTAGCAGGCGACCAGAACTGTCAAAGGATGCACTCCAATTACCAATAATCACAAGGCGGCGTCTATGGAAATCTGTTACTTCAGCCCTGCTCGTCAAGATCCCTGACAAGTTCATCAGGTACGTACTCCACAAGGTCACCCACCTTGCAATCAAAGTAGCGGCACAGCCCATCAATGTGCTCGGTACTGGTGCTGAACCCCCGCCGGTTGACCATCTTCGACAAGGTCACCCGATGGATGCCAACACCCTCTGCAACTTCAGCAATGCTGATGCGCCGCCCCTCCTCGAACTCCTTGCGGGCGATCATTTCTTTGATCTTGAAACGAAGCATATCGGCTACATCCGTTACCAGTAATTTTCAAATGTTAGCAATCCGCTACAAAAAAAGCTTGCACGCTTCGCCATATGCAGCTATAGATATACATATGTAGTCATTTGGCTACATATGAAGCCCAAGGAGAACACCCATGAGTACTCAATATCTGACCACTGATGAGCTGGCCGCTCGCATCAAGTATGACGCCAGAACTATCCGCGACCGCCTGAAGGACAGCGTGCTGCTCGAAGGCATTCACTACATCCGCCCCTTTGGTGGACGCAAAATCCTTTACATCTGGGAGGCCATAGAACGCGATATGGGCGGCACATCCAGCAGCCCTATTGCTATCCCCATGGCTAATGGAGGTGTCATGCATGGCTAGTATCCGTGTACGAGAACAGACAGGAAAACTCTTCTTCGACTTCCGCTACCGTAACAAGCGTTGCCGGGAGCAAACGGCCCTGGACGACACACCTGTCAACCGGCGCAAGCTTGAGGGCATTCTGAAAAAGATCGAAGCCGAGATAACCCTGGGCTCCTTCGAGTATGCGCGGTACTTCCCTGGCAGCAGCAATGCGCGCAAGTTCAGTGAGGCTGACGCACCCAAAGCCGTGACAAGGCAGCATGCCACACCGCTGTTCAGCGATTTTGCTGATACCTGGTTTGCCGAAATGCAGGCTCAGTGGCGGCGCTCGCACATTGATACGGTGGCAACCACCTTGCGCGCCTATTTGAAGCCAGAGTTTGGTGAGAAGGAGGTCGGCTCCATCACCAAGGCAGAGATTTTGTCTTTCCGTTCCCATCTCGCCAAAGTCAGAAACGGTAAAGGCAAACCCCTGTCAGCAGAGCGAATCAACCACATCATGACGCCTTTGCGCATGATCCTTAACGAAGCAGCCGACCGCCATGAGTTTACCTCACCCTATCAGGGCATCAAGTCTCTCAAGGTGCCAAGAACCGACGTCGAGCCCTTTACGGTTGAGGAGGTGCGACTGATTCTGCAGACGGTTCGCGAGGATTACCGTAACTACTACACCGTGCGCTTTTTTACAGGCATGCGTACCGGCGAGATCGACGGCCTGCAATGGCAGTTCGTCGATTTTGACAGGCGGCAGATTCTGGTTCGACAGGCGCTGGTCAAGGACGAGCTGGTCTACACCAAAAATGACGGTTCTTTCCGCAGCATTGATATGTCCGGTCCGGTGTATGAGGCGTTGCAGGAACAGAAAAAGGCCACCGGCCAGTTCGAGTATGTGTTCTGTAGCCGCACCGGATCACCATTGGCACATCGCAATGTGACCCAACGGGTGTGGTATCCGCTGCTCCGTCATCTGGGACTGCGCCAGCGCAGACCCTACCAGACGCGGCATACAGCGGCGACGCTGTGGCTGGCCGCCGGTGAGGCGCCTGAATGGATTGCCCGGCAAATGGGCCATACCACCACCGAAATGCTGTTCAGGGTGTATTCCCGCTATGTGCCGAACCTGACCCGGCGCGACGGCTCGGCAATGGAGAGGCTGTTGCTGCAAACGCTGAACACCAGCCAGCCTGCAGAGGAGGAACACTGCCATGTATGACTTCTCCCGCAATACCTGTCGCCGCTTGGCCAGTGCCATGCAGGCGGCCCTGCAAATCCCCGAGGGCGATGCACTGGTTTTTCTGATTGGCCAGGGTACAGAGTCGAGCAATCTGGCGGCACTGGAAACCTGGGTCAGGGAAACACTGCCGCAGTTCGAGGAAGAATGCGGTCGTGCGGTTTTGCCCTACCTGCTGGAGCGGCTGGAACGCACACTGAATCAGTGGGGGGCTGCCTGATGAATCAGCCCATGCTCCCTGCTGCGCAGGAACCAAATCAGGATACCTTCTGGCTGACGGGCTGCCTGTTTGCCCAGCAGGCCTATCAGGTATCGCCACTGAACGCCGGGATCTTTCTCAGCATCGAGAATCTGTCTGGCAGCCATGAGGTGTTACTCGAACTGCAGGACCACCCCGGCAACTGGCCCGCCAGCGGTCTGGTTGCCGTGAGTATTCAGGTAAGTCGACACGGCAATCACCTGCTCGGCTCCAGCGGACAGCTGGTCATTCCAGAGAGCTTTCAGTCGCTGACCCATTTGCCTGTCAGCCTGATTGCCTCAGTGGATACCGTGATGGCTGTCGAGCAGTGGCTCCAACCCTGCCCCTTTCCGCCCCTGAAGGCGTTTGTCTATCAGGTGTTGGGGGAACCTTCTGTTGGCTGCGGGTTCTTCAGCCTGCCTGCCAGCGTCAATCACCACCACTGCCAGGCGGGTGGCCTGGCGCAGCACAGCCTTGAGGTGGCGCAAACCGTGTATGCGGTTGGCAGCAGTTTTGCCGAGCATGAACGCTGGCTGGCTGCCGTTGCTGGCCTGCTACATGATCTGGGCAAGGTACGCAGCTTGTATGCCGACGGGCGGCGCACTGAGGCCGGGTACCTGGTAAGCCATGAACTGCTGGGACTGGAACTGCTGGTGCCGGCTCTGACGCGTCTGGATAGCGTCTGGGCCGATGGCGCCAACGCACTGCGCTATCTGTTCGGCTGGATGCTGCAGCCCCGCCAGCAACGACCGATGATGCCCATTGCCCTGACGATCCGCCAGGCTGACGTGATGAGCGCAGCCGCGGATAACCGGCAGCGGGCGTTCAGCAACAAACCCGACTGGCAGTCCTTTGCCAGATCCGACGGCCCAGGCCCTGCCAGCACCTACTGGCTGCCAAGACCACCTCAATGGGCACCATCATGAGCACCTGCTAAGCCAGCCAGCTGGCATACTGTAGGTGGTGCAGACAATCAGGCGGGTAGTGACAGCCAATGTATGGCTGCCATGCCCGCTCTATTGAGGCCCTCACTCTCACTGTCGAGGGCTTATCAATAAGGAGCCAGAATCATGGAAATTCGGGATGGGTTAGCGGCGTCACGGCTGGCGGATTTTGAAATGGCAATCGGTCAGGTGCCCCATCTGCTGGAAAGCCTTGATGACCCACCCAGCAACGATCTGATGGCAGACATTGCCGCCAAAGAAATCCTGGCGCTGAGTCTGATGGTGTTTGGCAGCACTAAAAAAGCCAAGCACTACCTGCAAAAGCCAAACCCGCGCCTTGCCGGCATGACCCCGCTGCACTGCATCCAAACCGGCGCCGATGCGCGAGATGAGGTTATCGCTGATCTGATCAGGCTGATCGAAGGCTACGTTTTATGAGCAGGTGCCTGGCAGTACGGTCTGCATTCAAGTCACTCACATACCGATAACGGAGCCTCATGCTGATGGTTACGCAAGAACATGACCTGCCGGGCGAGAACGAGAAGCACATGATTGGCCTACGTACGGCCATTACAATCCTCACGGGCTGGAAAGCCAGCCCTGACCAGATTCAGAAAGCATTGGGCATTTCTCGGCACGCTCTGGATCGGGCCAATGCCGGAAATCCTCCACCCAAGCTGGACGGCGAGCAAGTTGAGCGCATCAGTATCGTGCTTAATATCCACGCCGCCCTGCGAACGCTTTTTGAAAACCCGGCAAACGTGTACGGATTTATGGCACGCCCCAACGGCAATGAGTTTTTTGACGGCCGTGCACCGCTCGATGTCATTGCCCAAGGCAGCATGCGGGACCTTGTCGAAACTCATAGACGCATCGAAGGCCTGCTCAACGGCATCTGGTGAGGTGCCAGCGGCAACGTCACTAATGCTGCGATACAGGCTCAAGTTTTATCGGCTTTTCTGTAGCGGGTTGCGAGTCGCTCGGTCGGCCGGATTGCTGACCAGCTCATCCTGCTGCGACCAGTCTAAAAATGGCATTAAGCGTGCGATATTCCTGGCGTCGTCAACCCCGCGGTGGGGGTGGCCGTCAAATTCAAGATCATGATAGGCCAGCGCCTGGGCAAGGCTGGTTTTCTTGCGCTGTCTGGTGGTGCGTCGCCAGAGCTTCTTCAAGTTCAGGTGCGGCAGGCTCAGTAGTTGTGAATCGGCATTATCGAGGGCGCATTGTGCTGTCAGATGGTTCAGATCGTAGTTGCCCCAACTGCACCAGAGGGCAATCGTTTCCGCACCTTCAAGCCAGGCGTTCATTTGATCAATAACGTCCTTTAGCGGTGGCGCGTTATCCACCACGGCTTGCGTGATTTGTGTCAGTGCAATGCAGAACTCGCTGAGAATCGGCTGGCGTTCAGGCCGCACGATGAACGAACGCGTATCCAGAACAGTGCCAAGCCGATTGGTCAGCACGCAGCCAATTTCGATGATTTCCATGGTGTGAATGCTTTGCGTCACGCCTTCAGGCGCACTGGCATCCCAGCAGGTCGCCTCGAGGTCAACGACGAGAATTGGCGAATTATTTTCCTGCATGGGCATTAGCCTTGCCTTTAGTCAGATCGCTGAATCACACAAGCTTTCAAGAAGACCACTTTGCCTAAATATTGAGCCGTCAATGGGGCTTGGTGCAAGCCACCACAATACCCGCAGCCTCACAGAACACCCCTATCATGCGATCCTGCAGTTGAAGGTGCTGGGTGGCAGCTTTCGGCCAATAGCGGACGCTTAAAAGCATCTACGAATCTAGGGACGCACATTACGCCAGCCTGCGGCGTTAAACTAGAACGCAACCTTGGGTGAGGACGCGTTCTTAAGGCGAAAAATTTGCTGAATCTCCAACTGGTCGATACCCGAAAGCCTTAATCCACCTTCGACGCTTCCGACGCAGAATAGCGTCTTCTCGGGGCCGACCTCGCAACCGAACCGTGACAGATCTGGCAGCATACCTTTGCCTGTCATTGACAATGATGCGGACACCACGACCAGCCCCGGCATCGCGCCGTCCTGATAGCGGGCGCTCTCGAACTCAACCCTGGCCGCTCCGCCAGGATTGATCTGCGTGTCTTCTTTAGCCACCGGTACTTGCGCATCCGAGTAAACGACACCTAAGCCGGACGAGAAAGGCCCAAATAGCAGGGCCCGAAACCCCTCGTAGGTGACGACGCCGATCCCTCCCTCGCGCACGCCGATGATGCGATGAGCGATTCCGCGCCAGATTCGAATCAACTGCGCATATGCGAGCGCTAGCGACTCCGGATCAGGAAGAGTTGGCGCTGCCATGCCGTCTTCAGGCTTAGCGTGGAACAGGTAGCAGCGCATACGCTCGTACTGCTCGGCCAGCATGTAGTCAGCTAGACTGCGGCTATCAGGAAGAAAAGGGCGCGCCTCGATTCTGCTGGCGACCTCGACGAGCACGCGGCGCAGCCACTTGCGCTCGCTTTCGTTCGGTCTCTTCGGACTTATTGTGGAGAGTAAAGCCTCCAGTCCCAACCAAAGGTTCCTATAAGCCTCGTAAAGATCGCTGCTCGCCTGCGACAGCCGGTAGAAGCGTAGCGCTGGCGTCCATACCGCAGGCGGGCCTGGCTGTGTCGGCTTCGGATTTCCATTACGATCGTAGACCACAGCCGTTGCAGAAACACCGAGGGTCAGGTCCTCGGTAGCCAGGATCTCCACGATACGGCGTTTCTGTTCCGTATAAAGCAGGATATGGTTGCCGCCCACGCCAGAGAGTTCCGAGACGTTGAATTGCTCGTAAGACAGCAAATCGAGAAATCGTTGGATGCTTTCCGTCCCCGACGCGATCGCTTGCCGCCTGTCGAGCGCCTCCTTCGACCGTGCCACGATGGTTGACTTGCCAGAAGCGCTTTCCACGCTCCAACCGTCAATTTCTTCGGAACGGCTCACCTGGCACGGCGTGCGAAGGTGATATGCAATTGCTGCTCCGTAGTCATTACAACCCTCTGATTCAGGGTGTCCTCCCAACAAGAAACCATCAACCGTTGCCATTACTAATCTATCTCCATGTAACGAAAATTCCTGAAGTGGCTATCAAAACAAACTTGCTTATTAGCCGCTACCAGCCGGATAGCAACGGCTTGATTTAGAACGTCGCTATCGCTGGTCACACCTCGGTCTGTTCTGCCATATCAAGAGCGTCTTCCACTTCTATTCCCAAATAGCGGACTGTGCTTTCCAGCTTCGTGTGGCCCAGTAGAAGCTGAACGGCCCTGAGATTCTTCGTCCTACGGTAGATCAGTGACGCCTTGGTGCGTCGCAGCGTATGGGTGCCGTACAGCGCAGGATCAAGGCCAATGGATAATACCCAAGCTTTGACGATTCGAGCGTATTGTCTGATGGAGATATGGTTTGAACTGAGCAATCTGCTCGGAAACAGGAAATCCTCACTTCGCAGGTGGGCCTTATGTATCCAAGCTTCTAGCGCCGTCCGAGTTTGTTCAGTGATTTCGAACTGGACTGGTCGATGAGTTTTCTGCTGCATCACAATCGCCCGAGACGTCACTTGTGAACCATGGGCTATGTCTCGCACGCGGAGCTTCGTCAAATCGCAGGCCCGTAATTTGCAGTCGATTGCCAAATTGAAAAGAGCTAGGTCTCGAGTTTTTTCAGCAATTTGGAGCCTCACTCGAATGGACCAAATATCTCTGAGCCGAAGCGGCGCTTTTTGCCCGACTAGCTTGCCTTTATTCCAGGGTTCAGGAGCAACAGTGGTGTTCATGGCTTGTCCTCCACGTCATGGAAGATAACAATGAATCTATATGGCAAAAGACGCCAATCGGAATAATGCTCATGGGCTCGTTGTCGGTTGAAACCCAAGTATAAGGAAATGAATGAGGCAGATTCAAAATGGACATTAATCAGCTACTTGCACGCTCGGTGTTACTAGAAGACCGTCTTGCTAGTTTCCTCGCACTACCTCTACTCGAAGGTACCAGTCGCCTCCGGGCGTCCAGGTCCCTTGCTAGCCTTGGGTTTGAGCACGCACAAAGCGTTAAATATTTGGTTGCAGCAGGCTTGTGCACATCCGCGGCTGCTCTCCTTCGGGTTCAGTATGAATCTCTTGTTCGCGCACTATGGACACTTTATGTGGCAACAGACGGGCAAACTGAGTTAATGCTTCAGGAGCTCACTGAGCAAAGCGCCAAGAAGGCCAGCAAAATCCCAATGCTGAGCCAAATGCTAGTGGAAATTGAGGAGAAGGCGCCGCATGCTCCCGTGGCGCAGCTGAAGGAGTTCAAACACTACTCATGGCGGCCGCTAAGTTCATTCGTACACGGAGGTATACATGCGGTAAGTCGCCACGGAAAAGGTTTCCCACTAGAGCTGATTATGATGGAAATACGGCACTCGAACGGGCTGCTCGGGATTGCGGGGAACCTACTTCTGATCCTCGCTGGTGCTCCACCAGAGGCCGGAAAAATGGCAGGTATTTACGCAGAGTTCAAAGATTGTTTCCCACCTGTTGACCCTCCTTTCAAACGGCGATCTGAACCAGCGCATTGATCTCTATGAGAGTATCCTCTTCCGCTAACGGGAGTCCGCTCTTGGCTGGTGGCAACCTGCCACAACAGTTAGGTATCGGCCAAAAGCAGCACATCAGAATTGCCAACGAAACCAGGCGCAGTTCAATGCCAGTCGGAGAGAAGCCAGCATCCCTGACGACTTGCTCACTGACCTGAAAACCATCTTGAAAGCGATCCACCCTTGCACTAGCTGGACACTAAAACACGCAGATTACTGACAATCTGCTCAGCTGCTTGCTCTGGTGATTGCTCTCGAAGCATTGCCAAAGCTTGTACAGTTTTCGGGATATCTATAGCAGGCCTGGTTGATCGCCCCTCACGTTGCACGAACGGGCCATCGGTCTCGGTGAGAAGCCGGTCGGACGGAAGCGAGGCGACGAGGTTGCAATGCTTGGTGGAGGCCAGCATCTGCGAGTTGATAGAGAAATAGCATCCAAGCTCCACGGCCCTCTTGGCCTCGTTAGCGGAACCGGTGAACCAGTGGAGAACCACCGTTCCACGGTCGCTCGGAAGCAGACGCTCAATGTGGGATAGCACCTTGCCTACACTCCGGACACTGTGGACGGTCAGGATTTTCCCGCCCTGCTCCGCGCAAGCCTCGAGCACCCTTTTGAATACCCGCTCCTGAGCATCAAAGCTTCGATAGAATCTGGGCCCGGCATCCAGCCCTACCTCTCCGACGTATCGAGTCTCCTCAAGCAAACGTTCCAAGAGCGGTAGCTCGGATTCGCGCTCTGCTACCAGTTGGGGATGTAGCCCCAATGCCACCCGGACATGCCGAGCCGAGGCCGCAAGCTCACAATTGCGCCGCCATGCTTTCGGTGTCGTGGTCACGGCCAAGGTGGCAACCTCAGCCTGATCGCATTCCACTATTAGACGCTCGTGATCGGGATAAAGGTCAAGGTGGCAGTGGAAATCTACCCATTTGGGACTTGTGCTGTTCTGCGGCTTCATAGTGGTATGGCTATCACACCCTCAAGGTAATAGTCGACTTCCAGCAACCCCTCTCGATAAACCTGTTCGAAGTCATTCAGTCTGTCAGGATGGTCGATCAAAGGCCCTGGCTCATGAATTGCGAATTTGGCACGGTGTGGCGCACGCTTGAGGCGAGCGATGGCCAGTTGAAAAGAGCGCACATGTTCGCCATCAGATTTGTTCGTGTCCAACGCTTGCGCATGCAGATCCGCTATGACATAGCGGGTCTGATCTGGCCCGCACCCGCGGTGAATCGCTGCCCGCCTGATGATACAGGGAACGCAGAAACCACAGTGCTTGGGTGTTCGATTCGAGGGATCGTGATGGTACCTAGCCTTTCCAGGCGACGAGCACGACATCGTCAGATGTACATGATCCGCCAGGAACACTTGGTCCGCGCACTGCTCAGCCATCTGCCCCTTGGTGCGATGGCTGAACATGTTGAACAGCCTCGTGCTCAGGCCCAAACGCTCAAAAAGCTCATTCACGCGCGCCATGTAGTATGGATGCGTCGTGCGCGTGCTACATGCACCCAGGCGGCGCGGATCCAAGGGGACGTTCAGAGAAATGAGGCCATTTTCAGGCACATGGATGGTAATCGAGTCGCCGATCGCTTCCGCAGCCATCGCCGCCAGCGCGAAGAACAGGAATGAGCGCGCGCGAAGTGTATCCTCACTGCCACCACCCTCCACGAGATCGTGTGGGAACCCCACACGGGCCTGGACGTGATTGATCGACGTTTGGGAAAACCTCGCCTGCAGCGCTGCCCGGCAGTCGTTCTGGTAGGTGCTGGTGCTGTTGGTGTCCCAGTAATGGCTCACAAGCAATGGCTTAGCGCCGCCACTGAGCAGATCGATCGCCCCAATGAAGCTGTCCATCCCCCCTGAGAACAGGCAGACGCTGTCCGACTCATCTGTTCTCAAGCTCTCCGGAGCGGGAGATAGCTCACCGATACCTGTGGGCCGCTCGCGGAAGACCAGACGCCAGCGATCACCAGTGAGGAATTTCAATGTCGAGGCCAACATGTCGGACGTTGCTATCCACAGTGTGGTATCAGCGACAGGGACGTAGAGGTCGATCTCTCTCGTCCAGGCATTTTGCGACTCGGTGTCCCGTGAGATTCTGGTATCCGCAGCGGTAAGAGTTGCCGCCAATAGTGCCAGGTCTACGGCAGTCTCTCCCGGGCTCAGACCCAGATCAGCCAATTGCTCAATGGCTTGGCCAATCCCAAACTGCAGTCGCCCGAACCCGTCGAGGAATTGGATGTTGGTGATGACACTGCCTGGCTCCAGCAGCGCCAGATCCTGGTCATCCGTTTCGCCAAGCCTGCAGATGATGCTGTGGTGTCTCATTCCAGCCCCTCCGCTGCAGTCGCGATAAGATCGAATGCCGCCTCATAAATCGCAGACGTGACCTGATTGACCTCTTGGTCTGTAGGAGCCGGCCATTGCTCCAGCCGGTTGGCAAGCTGCCCCCTTGTACAACCCGTGATGAAAGAACTTAACTGAGATTGAATGTGCTCAACCGCTTCCACATCATCCGGCATGGTGATACCTCTACCGCCCAAGTCAGCCATGATCATGCTCTCAATCGAGTTCGCTACAAAGTCGAGAAAGAAGTTCTGCCGATCAGCCTGAGTCATGTCCTCGAAGCTACCACTGCCTGCCTCGTCCTGTTCGGCGATCGTATTCAGCGCAGCCTGGCGAGCAACACCTTCGTCAATCGCGCCGCCAGGCGGGCAAATGAACTCAAGCAGCGTGAGCAGCACCTGGGAGGCCGGTTGCCCTGGTGCCACGGTGAGCTGCAACCGCCGCAGTGTCTCCGCGGCCCCGTTGCGCTGAACATCTCCGAAGATACTGAGCAACTTTGCCGCGGTAGCTCGGGATGCCCCCATGCGGCGTGCGCCTCTCGACGATCCCCCTACGCCTTTACGCACATATGAAGACAGGGCGTTTCCCAAATCGCTGGGGCTTCCAGTGCGGGCGAACCGGGTGAAGCTGCTGCGAGCCCCCCGAAGTGAGCCTGTGCCGTCATTGTTTACCGGCCCTGACGGAGCTGAGCTAGGCTGAGATGGGTTAGCTTGGCCTGACACGTTCGGTTGAGCAGTCGGGGCAGCTGGCTGTGCCACATCATCAATCCAGGAGGGCACCAAGCCGGAGCTCGGGCCTCCATATCCTTTGGAGGTACCCATGTCAATCCTTATGATTTGCCGCTGAAGGCCAGTACGCGATTGGCCGCCTTCTGAAGGTTCTCGTTCTCGACTTGCTGGCTCCAGCCCCTCAGAACTCCCTCGAACGCTTGGATAGCATTTGTATCCTTAAGGCACTCATGCCATGGGGCGGGAGCCCACATGCCGAGTTTTGCCGTGGGCAGAGATCGGATAAATTCGATCAGGCGCTTCTGCAGCGCGGGGCGTTGTTTGACAAGCTCGATCAACCCCGCGACACCTTTGGGTTGATTCGCAAAATCATCCGCCTGGATTATCTGATCGCGGAGTGCGTCAAAAACATTCTCGGCATCAACCTCCGCCAATCCCACAATTTCTTTCTTCGTGGTCGCTTGCCGGATCTGTAATGGTGGGCCCATAAGCTTGTCGACAAGCGCCTCGAGATGACTTACCGCAACCTGCCCCATCAAGGAGCTGCGTTTGTCGCGAGTCACGAAGATATAGGGGCGCAGATCCACGCCAGTCAGCGCGGGATCGATCGCCGCCCATTTGCTGATCCAATCGCTCTTCTCCCAGTCGTTCACATCTCCAGAGTTGGCCACTGCCTTGAGCTTCCCAGAGCCCTTTTCCTCATTCGGCTCTGAATCGGTACCCTTGGACTTCTTGGCACGTTTTTCCAGTTCGGTGATTGCCGGCACCGTACCGCCCGCATCCAGGCTCGCGATCCGGGCCAACTGCTCGTAAAAGTCAGGGTGAAAACGCTCAGCCAGCATGATTTTCGCAAGTATTGGACGCCGGATGTCCTCAGCAAATCCACGAGCTTCGGCGATGGCGTAACGCAGCATCATGGAGTTAAGGAAGCGTTTGATCTGCCGGGGGTTGCCCCGGGTTCCTTCGCTCAAGATTCGGGCCAACAAGGCACTGGTATCCAATGCTTCCTGGGCATAGTCTGGAAGCGGGCTGCCGAAAGCGCCAGCTACGGCTTTACGGTCAAGGCCGGTGCTCTTCCAGGGACGGAGCATATCCTGCTGGGCGGTATTCAAGAGCGCCTTGAATCGATCGTCATCCGTTTTGACGAAGCTCTCCAACTGCAGCAGCGTGATGTAACTACGGGTTTCCGCCAGCCCCAGAGCCGGGATGCGGAACGGTACTTGGATGAGCTTTTCGAGGTAGTTGCGCGCGTACGTCACAGGCCCCGCGCCTTGCGGGAGGTCTGGAAAGTGTTCGCGTACCGCGTACTCGATCATCGCCTCGTCAGCCCCGACCACGAATGCTGTCCGATCTACGAAGAGGAAGAGGCGGATGGCCTCAAGCGTGGCAATTGCTGTCTTCGGCAAGCATCGATCAAGGTCATCAACGATGACCACCAACTGGTCAATGTCGGCAGCCGTTAAGAGCTCTTCGAACTCGGCTCTGAACTCATGCATGTGCTCGGGAAGCTGCTCAGACTCGGTATCAGCATCTTTGATGAAACCTCCAGCCTCTTTAGCAAGGTCATTGAGCCGTTCAAGGCTCAGATGTTCACCGGGGTTCTGCACAAAGGAAGAAATCGATTCCACAGCTCCTCTTAACTGATTGAGGTTGGGGATGCCTGTGAACGCGGTAATGCCTAACCCACCTGCTTGCTTGGCCAGCTTGAACCAATCAACTCGGCGTAAGACCTTCTTCGCGGCCTCAGCAACCTTCGCTGAGCCAGGGCGCGCACGCCTCAACTCATCGACAATCGTCTGGATGACGACAGTTTTCGCGTCCTCAAAACCTTCGAATGTCCACCCGTTGAACCAGATACAGCAGACGCGATCATCAGAATTGAGGATCTGCTGGGTCATTTTCAGAACGCTGGATTTACCGGCACCCCAGTCACCGTGAACGCCAATGGTGACCGGCGCCCCCCGTGATTCGCGAAGTAAACGCTCCACTGTTTTAGCGATGGGGGTGTAATACAGCAGGTCGGTAGCCGTTTCCTGGTCGTTTAAGAACATGCAAAGAACTCCCTTCCTAGCATTTTAGATCTACCCATTTAAGTGAATTCAACGCTAGAAGACGGCTGTTCTCACATCACCTGGCAGGCAAATACAGAGCTTATGAGTAGGCCAAAGCCGGCACGCTGATGTCAATATCTTATTCTGCTGCGTTCGCGCTCGCTGTTCTCGTACTATGCGGCCATCATACTGCCCCCTGCATTTATAGATACGCAATGTCCGCTTCTGGCCGATAGCGGCCGGAGCAGAAGCTACTATCGGCCAGAAGCGGTCATCGGCTGTTTAGGAAATCCGCAGATGTTCACCGTTTAGCCAGTTCCTTGGCAAAAAGATAGGGCGCGTCAGGTAGCCGGTGTTAAGAAGTCGTCCCGCATTCTGAACGCTGTGGACGACCCGCTTTCGACAAGCACGTCGAGCACATACAGAATCGCTTCGCCAGTGTGGGATCACGCTTGAGTTCTAGCGGGCGTGAGTAGACATATCGCTGAATACCGCCTATCCACACTAAACCTCGAAGAGTCAAGATTTCTAGGACCTCCAATTAGCCGAGCGTTTTTTGCGTTTACAATGGGGGCGTGGTATTGCGGGCCGTTCGGTAAGCGCGCTATGGGTTAACATCGCGAGGCCATTCCTGTAAGGGCCACAATAGGTACGCAATAAGCTGTTCGTTACATTTTCCTGCATCGGTAACTATGGTAAAGGTCTTGACATGGCAAGCACGATCGAATCGGTTCGGGCTGAACGAGGAGCCTTAAGTGCTCTGGTTCACCGTCTGGAAGAAAGAAAGGTTATTGCGGAAATTGAGGCTGCAGTCGCGATTGATGCTGACTTTCCTGAAAGCCTTTGCTACGAGCTGCTGGGCAAAATTCGCGGCTACCTAATTACTATACAGTATAGCGATTTTATTTTTGATCGACAGGATTCTTGGCTTCTGGCGATCGAAAAGCTCCACTCTAAACTTGGAGACAAGAACAAAAAAATAAGAAAAACAGCCATAACAAAACTTCTTCAGGAAGGTAAGAGCAAAAGGGAAGCTGAAGAGCTCTTAGAAAAGCCAGTACCGGATTTCGATCCTTTTCGCTACCCCATAGCCGCTTTTCTCATGGAGAATAAGGTGCTTAGTGAGGAAGAGGAGCAGGAATACTTAGATTCATATATGCATCCTGACCACACTGCGCTTCAAAGCCTTTTTTTTACGGCATTAGTCAACAGTCCGGGCAGCGTTGACTTTAACTATTTGGCTATTGTCTTGAGGGGCTCTTTAATTGGCCCAAGCCTAGGATATTCAGAATTTATTAAAAACATGGCGCCGCTGGGCGATTTTTTTGAACGATTGAATATCGAAAACTTTATTAGCACGTATTCAGGTGATGAGCGTTATCGAAAAAGCTCGTTTTTCCAGGCTATTATTAAGCTGGCGGAGTTAGTGAAGCCTCATTCGGCCGATACTAAAAAAGTTTTACCTTCAGTAGCAAGTACGCCCCCACCAAGCCTAGCCGATCCCGAAGACCACAACGAACCTGCCAGCAGTCCTTTGCCTGGTACTACTTCAGACGTATCAACGACTACTGACTGGCCTGAGAGTGACGACCCATACGCCACCGTCGCATCTTTAACTCCACCAGAGCTGCCGTCAGAGGAAGCGGCGAATGATCAAGCCCGCACAACCCGACGCTGGGAAGGCCGGTATCATCGGAGTACGTCTAACGATTATACCCGTTTGACTCCTATCGAGCGTAGGCAGGTTGTTCAAGTTTTAACAAAGTGTTTGCAATCTCCTGACAAGCATGAGGCCGATGGTGCAGCAGCAGTTTTTTTAATGTACGCGACAGGTAAAAAGCTAAATGAAGTTTTAGTTTCCCGAGTGGGTAAGAAGGGTGATTTCAGTCGTGATGGCACCTACCAGCGGGCGCTGAAACTGCCTAATGAGGCCTATGAACCAGCGCCTGAGAAAGCGCGACACCTCGAAATATATCAGAATCATATAGAACTGCAGCTGCCTGCGATGATCCTGCCATGGATGAATGAGCGTCTTGATCTTAGATGTGAGACGATTTTGCAGTGCATGGTAGGCGATGAACAATGCGTTCGAAAAAACGTTGAGCTGGTATTAGATAAGATGCGCGACTCGGGGCGCTTCCAACGGGTACGCGCTGAGCGCATATCAGCAGCTCTCCTCCTAGAACTTTCAATCAAGTACCAAGACCCAACGGTCATGTTTTTTCTGGCAGGCAAGCCTATGCACGAAGCGCCCATGTTGTCCTATTACGTCGTGCACAACGTGGAAGAGCTAGCCCGACGCTACCTCCAAACGGTGCATGATCTTTTTGATCTACCAATATCCAGTTCCTCAAGTACAAGGGATTCTGTGACCTTTTCCGGCTATTTCCCGACTACAGAAACGATTCACTTTTTTCGAGAGGGTGTGTCAGAGAAGTTCCGGGCATCAATCGCTAATAGTGAGGATATAGTTACACGGCACAACGCCTTTACCAGCTACTGCCTAGGTATGCTTCTCCTTTGCACTGGACACAGACCATCCAGAGACCCGTTTTCTTCAATTGATCACTTCAACCTGGAAAAGGGGCTGGCCCTGATCTGTGACAAAGCCTCCGATCAGGCGCGAGCATGGAGGATGGTTGCCCTGCCACAAATGGCTGCCTCTCAGCTCAAGGTATATCTGGATTATCTGCCGAAACTTGCGGCACATCTTCAGCAACTATATCCGTCAAACATCCTCTCACAGCGCATCTTACGCATGAGTAACGGCCAGGCCGACATGCTCCCCCTATTTTTCATGCTAAGTACCCGGGGCGGGCTTAAGCATGCATCAGTCAGTGAAGCTAAGCTAGCCGAGCAGTGGTCGGCATTTTGGCCGCTACCCGTAAACTTTCTCCGCCACGTCATGGCAACTCGACTCCTACAGCTAACTAACAGGGCAGATTATGTTCAGCTCCAGTTAGGTCATATGAATGGTATGGATTATCCGGTTGGAAAGAAGTCCACAGAGCCGGTACTTAAAACGCTGAGCGACATCGCCTGTAATTTGGATCGGATGTTACGAGAGTTAGGCTGGGAGGTCATGGGCCATAAAATGCGTCTGCCTGTATCGGGACCTGCTAGATTTGAGCGTGAAAAACCGGATCCAATTTTATTGGGTCCCGCTCTTCGTCTGGCCCGCGCAAAGGAGAGGGAGACTGAGGCGGTCGATCTGATAAAACGCTTGGTGGCTTCCCAGTGTAGAGGCAAAGTGAAAATTCGGCAGGAGGATTTTGAGGAACTACTCCAGCTTGCAGATTCAGAAGCCCTCGAGCTTGGTTTCTCCGTTAAGCTTTGCCGCAGAATACTGCATCGATATATACGGACGCAGCGAGGCGGAAAAGAATTTCTCAGGCAGAGGTCATTAATACATGCTGATCCGGAACCGTCTCCTTTTAAAGCCGATACGCTGACTAGCTATCAATCATTGATTAACCTACGCGTTGAATTTGCGAACCACTTAGATCGGCGTGGAAGAGACCGGTCAGTCCCTACCGAAGAGCAGCGCCTCGTTGAAATTGTATGTAGTGCAGCTCTATTTGGTGGGATAGCAGACACAAGCAGACTAAAACTTCTCGGGAATGCGTTGCAGGCGAGTACCTATAGGTACTCTGGGTTACTTTTCGTAGACATACCTATGGGTGCTGGCGAACATTCTGACTCAGTAAGTCGCTGGTACCCGGATAAAATTAGTAGCATCTTGATAGAGGGTTATTACAAAGTCCGAAAGTCGGAGTGCGTGCCGGTCACTGTCTCGGAGCGCTCCATGCAAAAGATCCTCGCTCTGATAGGCAGTACCGGGGAGGAGCCGCTAAAAAGTTTGGCTCAGAAAAGCAAGGTAGGACTGGTTATAGAGGCGCCCGGATACGTTGCTGCAGCAGCTAATGGTGAGAACCACGCGGTCTCTCTGAAGCTGCCTGCGCTGGTACGGGTCGTGAGTGGTCAAGCTTTGGCTGGGAATACTAAAGATTCTATGGCCAATGAATCTAGAGTTGACTGGTTGCCCGATCTCGCCGGCTCGGCAACTACCTGGTCGAAAAGTCAAAGCAAAAGCTTTTTACATCAGCTCCAAAAGCTAATTAAAAGCGCAAAGACTGCCACTCGTGATGCCGGCAAGGGAGTAAACAGGCAGCAAAAAAATGCGCTCGTCAAATCGCTGAAAAAAGCAACTCTTGAACCGTGGATGTGGCCGGTGCTGCCGAGACTACTAGCTGGCTGGGCCGTGCGCTTGTGTCAGCATGGTAGCTCCTATAAGGCTAACCTAGCTTACTCAACCATTGAAAAATATCTCATGCTCGTAGCCAACCGCTTGTGCCCTCTTGCCGAGGAGTTAGGCGACTTTACGACTATGGATGCGGAAGCTTTTGAGCAACTTTACCTCAGGGTGGTGGAGAGTGAGCCCAAGTCAGGACGCTTCGAGGTAGCCCGTCAGCTGTTCGCGTTTCATTCGTTTATCGCGGATAGTCTCTGGCTGGATGAGCTGGATTGGAGTGTAATCATGGCTGCTGCAGGCGGAAAAGCTCCTGTGCAGTATGCCGACGCAAATTACATCACCAGCACCGAATACCAGCATGCTCTGCAGGTCACATTACAAGAAGAGAGCCTGCCAGAAATTAATCGCTGGCAGTATGCAGGCTTGCTAATTTGGGGTTATCGAGCCGGGCTCCGTTTTGGTGAAGCATTTCGTCTACAGTATCGGGACATACAGCGAGAAGGAAATGAGTTTTATCTTTGGATACGCGATACCTTGCATGGCCAGGTAAAAACGAATTCCTCTAAAAGGGTGGCATGTTTGGTGGAGCAGTTGAGTACTACCGAGACTTTGGTAATCGGAAAGCTGCTTTCTTCGGCGAAAAGTGATTTTGATGAGGATGGGCTCATTGCTCTCACGCGCAGTTCTGCGGGCTCACGGGAGCTACTGAGTCGTTCTACGGCCGTTCAGTACCTGGGCCAACTGCTGAAGGCAGTGACGGGAACGGAAGATGCCCGTTATCACCACTTGCGGCACGGCTGGGTGACGCGGCAAGTAGGTGCATTAGCAGGCGTTGGCGTGCCGGGTTTTAGCGATGAGATATTGGATTCGCGAGGGTGGCTGAAAAGTACGAGTGAAGCGGGGATAGGTTATCCTCTTCGCAGTATCGCGGTAGGAGTGGGCCATGCAAGTGAGATGACGACGCTAGGCAGCTATACGCATTGCGCGGATTTGATTGCCACGAAGTACTATCCAGATCTCTGCCCAATAAGCGACTTTGCCGTGGCTTATGCGGAACAGGTGTCTCCCGATACGCCACGGCGCCGCAAAGCACGTGGAAAAAGCAGTGGCTGGCGTGCGCCAATACCAACACCTGATGTGCAAACCAGCAAGCATCCGCGTGTGCTCTCTCGGCAGGAATTGTGGAAGCCAACATCTATTAAACTGCCAGAGTTGGACCGTCTGCTTCAGCGCTTTAGCGTGTCAGATCAGCCAATTGAGGCAATAGCTATTCACCTTCAAATGAGCATTGCAACTGCCGAGATGATCGTGAAAAGAGCAACTAGAGTCGAAACCCTCAGCGGCTATCGGGGCTACCGCTTAGCAGAAAAGTCTAAAGATCCGGTGGCAATAGCGACCATTGGCAAGCCCGGGACGGAGAAACTCTATAAAAATGAAAGCGTTAGACTTCATTTGATTCTAAAAAAGTTGGAGACATTCTTGGAGGAGATGCCAAGCAAGGAACAGCGAGAATTTTTTGCTGGCGTCGGGACGTGGTTAGACTCCACGAGCTCAGATCCTACAGTTTCCATAGTTGCGGACGTGGAGGGACTGAATGCACTAGTGAACATGGCTGGCAAGTTGGGTGTAAGTGCAGCCATCCTTGTCGAGCCTACCTATAATGTTAAGCTGCTTGAATACCTAAAAGTACCAGTCACTGTTACCCAAAAACTGCCAACGAAAAGAGCGGGTGGCTTGGCTGGTTGCATAGGTGTCAAGCTACTATCCTCGCCGGATATTGGGAGTCATCGTTCGCTTCGCAGGCTTCTGTTTGTCCTAGCAACAGGTGGCGAGTACCTGTTAATGGCCAATTAATCTGACCCACCTGGGGGTGCGGCGATGAAACAGGCACGCAAAGGCAACCGTGGTATTTCGGCATAAAAGCCTGTCAATGGCCATATCGTTGTTGATGCAGCAGCCGGACTGACTGACGCAAAACGTAGTGGCACCTCGGCAAATCATGCGAGCATCACGTTAGCCGAGCAGCCACTAAGGGATAGCAAGCACTTTGCAGCGGGATTGTTTGCCCGGCGCACAGGCCTGCCATGTCTTGTCGCATTCCCAGCTACGACTCATAGCGAGCGAAATTTCGTGTGCCAGAATTTGTGACATTTTTGAAATACACAAGAATTCCTGAAAAATTTCTTGCTCAAAATGGCACAAATCAGCGCCATTAGATTTCATCAAAATCAGTGACTTAGGTACTAAATTTCCGATTAATAGCGATATTAACCTTTTTTTATCGCTCTATGTATTACCATTATTTTTGCCCTCCGAAGGCAGGGGTCACAGGTTCGAATCCTGTCGGGTGCGCCACTTTCCTTCCCGTATCAGTTTCCGAAAGCATCAGGCGTTCAGCTACCCTCAATGCTGAAGATGACTTGCCTGATGCGCTGCCCAGTTTCCCTAAAAGCGATGCGTCCTGCTACCTTGGGTTCAAGCCAAAGTTAAGCCGTTGGCCGTTACTGACAGGAGCACACATGTCATCGACCCTACTGCTCAAGAATGCCCGCCTGATTGCCACCATGGATGATCAGCGCCGGGAACTGACTGACGCCTCAATTCTGATTCGTGGCAGCCTGATTGAGGCGGTGGGGCCGGCCAGAGAGCTGCCGGCCAGCGCCGATCGGGTGATTGATCTGAGTGGCCAGATCGTCCTGCCCGGGCTGATCAATACCCATCACCACATGTTTCAGTCGCTGACCCGGGTACTGCCGGCGGCTCAGGATGCCGAGCTGTTTGACTGGCTCAGCGCGCTGTTTCCGGTCTGGGCTCGGCTGACCCCAGAGATGGCCCGAACCGCCACCCGCACAGCTGTTGCCGAACTGATGCTCAGTGGCTGTACCACGGCAATGGACCAGGCTTATCTGTACGTCAATGGCATTCAGCTGGAGGACAGCATTCAGGCTGCCAGTGAGCTGGGGGTTCGCTTTCATGCCGGCCGCGGGGCCATCAGCCTGGGCCAGAGTCGTGGCGGCTTGCCGCCGGATGCGCTGGTTGAGGCCGATGAGCAAGCGATTCTTGATGATATGCAGCGGGTCATCGAGCGTTACAACGACCCGGCCTTCGACGCCATGGTGCGGGTGGTGGTGGCGCCGTCCTCTCCATTTACCGTAACCCGCGAGCTGATGCTCGAGACTGGTCGGCTGGCGCGGGCCTACGGGGTCGGGATGCACACCCACACCGCCGAGAACTGGAAGGATGTTGAGTTCTGCCAGAGCGTCTATGGCATGACCCCGGCACAGTATGTCGAGGAGGTCGACTGGCTGGGCGAGAATGCCTGGCATGCGCACTGCGTCAAGCTCGACGACCCGGGCATCGCCCTGTTTGCCCGGACCGGCACCGGGGTTGCCCACTGTCCGTGTTCGAACATGCGCCTGGCCTCGGGGCTGGCACCGGTGCGCAAGATGCGTGACGCCGGCGTCAAGGTCGGGCTGGGCGTGGATGGCAGTGCTTCGAATGACAGCAACCATCTGCTCAATGAGGCGCGTCAGGCCATGCTCAGTGCTCGGGTGCGGGATGAAAACCCGGCGGCCATGAGTGCCCGTGAAGCGCTGGAGCTGGCCACCCGGGGTGGTGCCGAGGTGCTGGGCCGGGCGGCGGCGCTGGGGCGGATTCAGGCCGGCTACTGCGCCGACATCATCAGCTTCCGTTGCGACGACATCAGCCTGGCTGGAGCCCAGGTCGATCCGTTGGCAGCGCTGGTGTTCTGCACCCCACCCCGGGTTTGCCACAGCATCATCAATGGCCGGCAGGTGATTGCCGACGGGCAGTTGCTGAGTGCCGAGCTGCCGCTGTTGGTCGAACAGCACAACCAGCTGGCGACAGAACTGCTCGGGACTTGACGCTAATCGCCCGGTTACTGCTGCGCCCAGCTCAACGCGGCATCATCCGCACCCCGCTCAGCTCGCCCAGTGGTTGCGGTGGACCGAGGTGATAGCCCTGGGCGTAGTCCACGCCCAGTTCATGCAGGTGTTCGAGGATGTTCTGGTTTTCGACGAACTCGGCGACCGTGCGCAGCCCCATTTCATGGCCGATGGTGTTGATCGAGGCGACCATGGCTCGGGCAATCGGGTCGCTGGCGATATCGCGGACGAACACGCCGTCGATCTTCAGGTAATCCACCGGCAGGGTCTTGAGGTAGGCGAACGAGGACAGCCCAGAGCCAAAGTCATCCAGGGCGAACTCGCAGCCGATGGCCTTGAGCTTCTGCATGAAGATCAGGGCCCGGCTGAGGTTGGCGATGGCGCTGGTTTCGGTGATCTCGAAACAGATACAGGCAGTCGGTACCCGGTGGCGCTCCAGGGTGCCGAGTACGAAGTCGAGGAAGCTTTCCTCGCTGATCGAGGCCGCTGACAGGTTGATCGAGTAATTGCCCGGTTGTTCGGGATGGCGCCGACAATAGTCGCCGACCCAGGCCAGGAAGTTGCTGACCACCCAACGGTCGATGGCCACTGCCAGGTCGTAACGTTCGGCTGCGGGCATGAATGCACCCGGTGGGATGATGCGTCCGTCTTCGCCGAGCATGCGCACCAGAACTTCATAGCTGGGACCGCGACTGGCATGTTGCAGTGCGATGATCGGCTGGACGAACAGGCGCAGTTGATCATTGTCCAGCGCTTGCCGAATCCGGTTGACCCAGAGCATTTCGCCGCGCCGTTCAAGCAGTTGCTGGTCATCGGCCTGATAAATGTGGATGCGGTTACGCCCGGCGTCCTTGGCGGCATAGCAGGCGCTGTCGGCGGCACTGAGCAGGCTGCCCAGCGAGTCGGCCTCGGCATCGAGCTGCACAAGGCCGATGCTGACGCCGATGGCGAAGCTCTTGCCTTCCCAGCTGAAGCGGAAGTCTTCGACCAGCGCACGAATGCTGTCGGCCACCGGCAGCGCTTCTTCCAGCGGGCAGCCGAGCAGCAGCAGGCCGAACTCATCGCCGCCCAGTCTAGCCAGCACATCGCTGGCGCGGATCCGGCTCTGGAACAGTTTGGCCAGTTGCCGCAGCAGTTCGTCACCGGCGGCATGGCCACAGGTGTCATTGACCACCTTGAACTGGTCCAGGTCCATGTAACACAACACCTGTTCGCCGCGCTCTTTTCCGGGTTGGTGCAGGACCATGGCCAGCCGGCGCTCGAACTCGGCGCGATTGGCCAGCCCGGTAAGCTGGTCGTGGGCGGCCTGGTAGGAAAGCTCGCGGGCCAGCCGACGGGTCACGGTGACATCGCGGAAGGTCAGCACCGCGCCGATGATCCGGCCTTCGGCGTCGCGGATCGGCGCAACCGCATCCTGTACGGGCACCTCACTGCCGTCGGCCCGGCGCAGCAAGGCTGCGCTGCCTTCGGGGCGTTGTGGCGGGTTACTAAGGCGTCGCAATAGCGTGGTTACCGGATTGCTCAAGCGCTCACCGCTGAGCTCGTCGTAAAGCCGGTAGACCTCTTCCAGATTCTGGCCGGTGGCGGTGGCCTCGGGCCAGCCGGTCAATTGCTCGGCGACCGGGTTGAGATAGCGGATCCGCCCGTCCGGGCCGGTACTGATCACGCCGTCACCGATTGAGGCCAGGGTCACCTGGGCTAGCATCTTTTCGTGGAACAGTTGCTGCTCGATCCGCCGGCGTTCGGTGATATCGCGGATAGTGCAGGTGAACAGATCGGCCTCCAGCGAACCGCGACTGACAGTCAGTTCGGCGATGAATTGCTCATGTTCCTGGCGGCACAGCAACACCTCCTGCTTCAGTTCATCACCCTGCTCCGGCATGTCCAGACCACGCCAGTCGCGCTCTGCCACCAACTGGTCGAGCGGCCGGCCGATCAGCCGTTCGGCCGGCAAGCCGAATAATCGCTCGGCGCCGGGGTTGCAACTGGCCAGAATGCCATCGGCGTTGCAGGTGATAATGCCGTCGCGGATATCGCGGACGATCGCCTGGGTCTTGCCCACCGCCTCGCGCAGGGCGCGGATTACCTTGTTGTACTGGCTGGCGATCTGACCGACCTCGGTAAAGGGCTCGACTGGTACCTCGTGACTGAAGTGGCCGTCACGCTGGTGGGTGGCCATGGCTTCGAGCAGTTCCACCAGTTCGGTCCGGGCGCCATGTTCGGAGACGTTGAGGCCCACGGCTTCGGCGCTGGCGTCAACCCGCAGAGGTAGCAGCCGATTGATCAGACGCAACAGCAGCCAGGTCAGGCCGAAGGCCCAGAGCGCGGCAACCAGTACCCCTTCGAGCTGGACGCCGAACTGTTGCCAGCGATTCAGACCGGTACCCAGTCGCTCAGGGTCGGCCAGCAGTGCTACCGCCAGCGTGCCCCAGATGCCACTGGCCAGATGCACTGGGACCGCGCCGACCGCATCGTCGATACGCCAGCGTTGCAGCAGCCGGTCAGCCAGATACATCACCAGACTGCCAATCAGGCCAATCAGCACGGCGGTTGCCGCGCTCACTGCATGGGCGCTGGCGGTGATAGCCACCATGCCGGCGATCAGGCCGTTGAGCGGGTATACCGGGTCGATCAGCCGCCAGCGCAGCCAGGACATCAGCATGCCGCCGAAGATTCCAGCTACTGCCGCCAGCACTGTGTTGGCGATGATCCCCGGCACCCGGCCGTCGAAACTCAGGGTGCTGCCGCCGTTGAAGCCAAACCAGCCAAACAGCAACAGCAGGGCGCCGAGCATGGCCATTGGCAGGTTCGAGCCGGGCAGACTGCGGCCCTGACGGGGTTGGTCGAAGCGGCCCTGGCGCGGACCCAGCACCAGAATCACCGCCAGCGCCACCCAGCCGCCAATACCGTGGACCACGGTGGCTCCGGCGAAGTCGACAAAGCCGCTGGCGGCCAGCCAGCCTTCGCCCTGACTGAACCCGCCAGCCCAGGCCCAGTGGCCGTAAAAGGGGTAGATCAGTCCGGCGGCCACTAGCGTTACCAGCAGGTAGCCGCTAAAGCGCATGCGCTCGGCTGCGGCGCCGGAGACGATGGTCGCGGCGGTGGTGCAAAACATGGCCTGGAACAGGAAGAAGGCCGCCTGCCAGGTGTCCTCGAACGACAGCAGGGCGAAGCCATCACCAAACCAGCCGCCCTGGCTGGCGCCGAACATCAGGCTGAAGCCGTATAGCCAGTAGACCAGGACCGCGACGCTGAGGTCGGCCATGTTCTTGACCGCGACATTGATGGCGTTCTTGCTGCGGGTCAGGCCCGACTCCAGACACAGAAACCCCAACTGCATATTGAACACCAGGCCGGCACATAGCACGACCCAGAGCACATCAATCATGGCGACTGGCATGAGCAATCCTGCGATTATGGCACTTTGATGGCGCTTGCTTCAGTGCAGGCGCTCCAAAACCGTGCGGCCGAAACCGCTGAAAGCAGGTTTCGACTCAGCACAGTGCAGGCAATGCAGGTTCCGTTCCAGAGGCGGCGCCGGATTGGCCCGGCGCCAGGAGGGGGTCAGTCGGCGATACGTACCAACTGCTTGCCGAAGTTCTTGCCCTTGAGCATGCCCTTGAACGCTTCGACCGCGTTGTCCAGACCTTCGGCGATGGTTTCGCTGTACTTCAACTGGCCGCTGGCGATCTGGCCGGCCAGCAGGGCGGTGATTTCCTGATGCTGGTCCTGCCATTCGGTGACCAGGAAGAAGCGGTGCTCGGGCTTGGGGTCGAGCTTGCCGAAGATGTGGAACGGGGTTTCAACCTGGCTCTGGTCGGCGACGTTGTAGGCTGACACGTAGCCGCACACCGGCACCCGGGCGCCGGGGTTGAGCAGCTTGGCCACGGCCTTGGCGACGTCACCGCCGACGTTTTCGAAGTAGACATCAATGCCGTTCGGGCAGGCGGCGGCCAGATCGGCCTCGAGGTTGCCGGCCTTGTAGTCGACGCAGGCGTCGAAGCCCAGCTCGTTGACCACGTAGTTGCACTTGTCCGGGCCACCGGCTACGCCCACCACCCGGCAGCCGAGCTGCTTGGCGGTCTGGCCGACCACGGTGCCGACCGGACCGGAGGCGGCGGAAACCACCACGGTTTCACCGGCCTTGGGCTTGCCGACGTACATCAGCCCGCAGTAGCCGGTACGACCGGGCATGCCGGCTACGCCCAGGTAGGTCTGCAGCGGGGCGCCCTGTTCCTTGATCTTGTAGACCATGGCGGCGTCGCCGGGGATGATGCAGTACTCTTGCCAGCCGGAGTAGACGGTGACCAGATCACCGACCTGATAGTTGTCAGAGTTGGACTCGATCACCCGGCCGATGCTTTCGCCGACGATCACTTCGCCGATACCGATCGGGTCCATATAACCCTTGCTGTCATTCATCCGGGGGCGCATGTAGGGGTCGAGTGACAGCCACAGGGTCTTGATCAGGACTTCGCCGTCCTTGAGTTCACGTACCGGGGCTTCGACCAGCGACAGGTCGCCGTCCTGGATTTCGCCCTGTGGGCGGCGGCTGAGGACGACCTTGCGATTGACGTAGGCGGACATCGGCAATTCTCCGAGTAATCTGTTGTTCTGGATGGCCGGGCGTAGCGCCCGGTATGAGCCCGATGTTAAACCAGCCGGGCTGCGGCACCATGACCATTCACCGGAGTGATTGTTGGTCAGTCATCGGCCCGAAACCGTGACCGTTGGTCAGTGGCTCCAGTCTTCTGCCAGATGCTGGTCCTTGAGCTTGACGTAGTTGTTGGCCGAATAGCTGAAGAAGCTGCGCTCGCGTTCACTGATCGGCCGTACTTCCCGGGCCGGGCTGCCCATGTAAAGGTAGCCGCTTTTCAGGGTCTTGCCGGCCGGCACCAGGCTGCCGGCCCCCAATACCACCTCGTCCTCGATCACCGCCCCGTCCATGACGATACTGCCCATGCCGATCAGCACCCGGTTGCCCACCGTGCAGCCATGCAGCAAGACCTTGTGGCCGATGGTCACGTCCTCGCCGATGATCAGCGGGTAACCATCGGGGTTGAACGGCCCGGCATGGGTGATGTGCAGTACGCTGCCGTCCTGCACGCTGGTACGAGCGCCGATGCGGATGCGGTGCATGTCGCCACGGATCACGGTAGCCGGCCAGACCGAGCAGTCATCGCCCAGTTCGACATCGCCCAGGACCACTGCCGAGGGGTCGATAAACACCCGCTCACCCAGTTTCGGTTGCCAGTCTCGGAATTTGCGCAGTTTCATCGGCCCACCCTTGAATTTCGCGGCTATCGCCATCATTGAGATCTTCTACTGCATTCAACGATGCCAAGGAACCTCTGAAAAACGTAGGCGAGGTAGGCAAGACAAGGCAAAAACAGCCGAAAAAGCGCAGTTTACGCGGTGTAAATGAGCATTTTGAGGCTGTTTTTAACGCAGTATTGCCAACGCAGGTAGTTTTTCAGAGGTTCCCCAAGCCCTTTGCGGTTCTTTAATATAGGGCATTGTAAGCCATCCCTCGATTCAGGATACCCGTCATGTCCAACCCGCTGCTGCAATCCTATGACCTGCCGCCCTTCGCCGCGATTCGCGCCGAGCACGTCAAGCCGGCCGTCGAGCAGATTCTTGCCGACAACCGTGCCGCGCTGGAGGCGTTGCTGAGCAACCCGCCGGCCCAGTGGAGCTGGAGCAATCTGGTTGAGCCGCTGGACGAGATGGGCGAGCGACTGTCGCGAGCCTGGTCTCCGGTCAGTCACCTCAACGCGGTGATGAACAGCCCCGAGCTGCGCGACGCCTATAACGCCTGTCTGCCGCTGTTGAGCCAGTACTACACCGAACTGGGGCAGAACCAGCGGCTTTATGACGCCTACCGGCAACTGGCCGAAGGCCCGGCGTTCGCTACCCTGGATCAGGCTCAGCGGACCATCGTCGAGCATGCGCTGCGCGATTTCCGCCTGTCTGGTATCGCCCTGCCAGCTGAGCAGCAGCAGCGCTATGGCGAGTTGCAGATGCGCCTGTCGGAGCTGCACAGCCGGTTTTCCAACCAATTGATGGACGCCACCCAGGCCTGGACCAAGCAGCTTGATGACGAGGCCGCGCTCGATGGCCTGCCGGAGTCAGCCATCACCCAGGCCCGAGAGGCGGCCCAGGCTCGCGAGCTGGATGGCTGGCTGATTACCCTGGAGTTCCCCAGCTACTACGCGGTGATGACCTATGCCCATGACCGTGCGTTGCGCCAGGAACTGTACACCGCCTATTGCACCCGGGCCTCGGATCAGGGTCCGAATGCCGGTCAGCATGACAACGGCCCGCTGATCAGCGAAATTCTGCAACTGCGCCAGGAGCTGGCGGCGCTGCTGGGCTTTGCCAACTACGCTGAACTGTCGCTGGCGACCAAGATGGCCGAAACCCCGGATCAGGTGCTGCAGTTCCTGCGCGATCTGGGCCAGCGCAGTCGCCCACACGCCGAGCAGGATCTGAGCGAATTGCGGGCCTTCGCCGCCGAGCGTGGCTGCACTGACCTGCAGGCCTGGGATGTCGGCTATTACGCTGAACAATTGCGCCAGCATCGCTATGCGATTTCTCAGGAGCAGCTGCGCCCCTATTTCCCGGTCGACACCGTGATCAATGGCATGTTCGCCATTGTCCAGCGCCTGTACGGCATTGAGCTGCGGGAAGTTGGCGAGTTTGAACGCTGGCACAAGGATGCCAGGCTGTTCGAGGTGCTGGAGAACGGCCAGCGCATTGGGCGCTTTTTCCTCGACTTGTATGCTCGCAGCAACAAGCGCGGTGGTGCCTGGATGGACGGCTGCCGTGATCGCCGCCGGCTGTCTGCCGGTGAGCTGCAGCAGCCGATCGCCTATCTGGTGTGCAACTTCACTCCGGCCAGCGGCGGTAAGCCGGCCCTGCTGACCCACGACGAGGTCACCACCCTGTTCCACGAGTTTGGCCACGGTCTGCACCACCTGCTGACCCGGGTCGACTATCCGGCTGCTTCCGGCATCAACGGCGTGGCCTGGGATGCGGTCGAGCTGCCCAGCCAGTTCATGGAAAACTGGTGCTGGGAGCCGGAAGGTCTGGCGCTGATCTCCGGCCACTACCAGAGCGGTGAGCGGCTGCCGCAGGATCTGCTCGACAAGATGCTGGCGGCCAAGAACTTCCAGTCCGGTCTGGGCATGCTGCGCCAGGTCGAGTTCTCGCTGTTCGACTTCGAGCTGCATGTCGGTCGCCATCCGGACCAGAGCGCCCAGCAGGTGCTCGACGCGGTGCGGGCCGAGGTGTCGGTATTCCCGCCGCCGGCTTTCAACCGCTTCCAGAACGGCTTCAGCCATATCTTCGCCGGTGGCTACGCGGCCGGATACTACAGCTACAAGTGGGCCGAGGTGCTGTCGGCCGATGCCTTCTCGCGCTTCGAGGAGGAAGGGGTACTCAATCCACAGACTGGCCGGGCCTTCCGCGACAACATTCTGGCTCAGGGCGGCAGCCGTGAGCCGATGGAGCTGTTCGTGGCGTTCCGCGGTCGTGAGCCGTCGATCGACGCATTGCTGCGCCACAGCGGTCTGCTGGCAGGTCAGGCGGCATGAGCGGAGTGAAAAAGCGCTTCATCGCTGGCGCCGTCTGCCCGGCCTGCAGCCAGATGGATACCATCCGCATGTTCGAGGAAGACGGCGTGCCACATCGCGAATGCGTCAATTGTGGCTATGCCGACACCCTGGATGCTCGTGGCAACTCGGTGCCCAAGGAACTAACGACCCGGGTCAACGCGCCTAAGCCGGTCGCGGCCAAGGTTCAACGCGGTCAGACCGTGCAGTTCTTTCCCAATCCCAGACTGAAGAAGGATAGTTGAGCGTCGGGGGGCGGCAAGTGTCCGCTCCCGTGGTTCAAACCATGCTGGGCAGACGAATATCCAACCCCAGTTGCTGAGACATGCACGGCCACTCTTCCCAGAGCGCCTGTCGGCGTTCTGGGTCAGCATCCTTGAGCTCCAGCCGGCTCGGCAATAGCCCGCTGACGGCTTCATCGACGGCGGCATCCAGCTGGTTGGCGAAGGGTTCGCCCAGCAGTTGGTGAACGATCAGGTTGGCCCGGGTGGTGTTCATCGGAATCAGCGGCTCGCCACCCTCGGCCACGTACAGGTCGTTGACTTCCTCAACCAGTCGGTGAGCCAGATAGGCTTCATCCAGCAGCGCCAGCAAACCCTGGTGCTCCTCCGGCAATTGCGGGGGTTGGAGGAAAAAGGCTTCGGCAACCTTGAGCACCGGGATCAGGGCCGGGCGCAGCCCGGTGGCATCGGCCACGCTCTGGGCCGCCTCGAGAATGTCCGGTACCTGACAGATATAGGCTTCGACAAAACCCTGGAAAGTATCCAGAGCCTGATCCTGGGAGCTTATGGCCGGGTGCAGAGCCGGAATGCGCTGCTCCAGCCAACTGCGCAGGGCGCTGCGCAAGCCGGTCTGCTGCTGAGCCTCGCTGACCCTTTGGCGTAATGCGGCAATATTCATAGGTACTCCAGGGCCGTCAGGCAAGCCGAGCGCCTGATGGCTATCCGATGGTAAATATAGGTGAGCACATGAAGCTAGCAGAGGATCTGAAGGTCGTCAAAGTGACTCAGGGCTGAGCCATAAGAACATTTTGGCATATGGTGCCGAGTGTGCCTGCAACCTCCGTTAACAAATGACGGCAGGCCGGACTCTTGACGCGCTGCAAAAAAACCCTGGTAGCAACATTGCCAAGCCTCCATGCCTGTCTATACTCAAAACGTCTGGTAGCCTTTGGGGGGTTACGGTCGGAAGGGAGATTGGCCGCTGCACGGCTCCTCCAATACCCGGCCTTCGGGCGTCCTAGCAGTCTCCGTGTCTGTTAATGGCCATTGTTCCCCACGCGCCAGGAGTGATAACAAAAATAAAGGGGAACCGGGAATGTTGCGACCTGCATATGCCTGGCTGGCCGGGCTGTCCTTGTCTGCGCTCAGTGTTTCAGCGAGTGCCGACTGGGGAATGAACATGACGAGGGGGGTGACCGAGGTCAGCCACTCGATCTTCAATCTGCACATGACCATTTTCTGGATCTGTGTGGTCATCGGCATCATCGTCTTCGGGGTGATGTTCTGGTCGATGCTGATGCATCGCAAGTCCCAGGGCGCAGAACCCGCCCAATTCCACGAGCACGTATCGATTGAAGTGCTGTGGACCGTAATACCCCTGCTGATCCTGATCGGCATGGCGATTCCCGCGACCAAGACCCTGATCGAAATCTACGACACTGAAGATGCCGATGTCGACGTGCTGATTACCGGTTACCAATGGCGCTGGCAGTACAGCTATCTGGGTGAAGACGTCACCTTCATGAGCAACCTGACCACCAGCCGCGACGAAATCTACAATCGGGTCGACAAGGGTGAACATTACCTGCTGGAAGTCGATGAGCCACTGGTGCTGCCAATCGGCAAGAAAGTCCGCTTCCTGATCACCGCCGCCGACGTCATCCACGCCTGGTGGGTGCCGGCCCTGGCGGTCAAGAAAGATGCCATCCCCGGCTTCATCAACGAGGCCTGGACCCGCATTGACGAGCCCGGCACCTACCGGGGGCAATGCGCCGAGCTCTGCGGTCGTGACCATGGCTTCATGCCCATCGTGGTGGTGGCCAAGACTGAAGAAGATTACGCCGCCTGGCTGGCCGAGAAAAAAGAAGCTGCTGCTCTGGAGGCTGAACTACGCGAGAAAGAGTGGACCCTGGACGAGCTGATGGAACGTGGTCAGCGGGTCTACAACACCGCCTGCGCGGCTTGCCACCAGCCCAATGGTGAAGGTCTGCCGCCGCTGTTCCCGTCACTCAAGGGTACCGACATGGTGCTCAACGACATCCCCGGCCACATCGAGGTCGTGGTCAAGGGTAGCCCCGGCACTGCCATGGCTGCCTTCGGCAACCAGCTCTCGGAAGTCGACATCGCCGCCGTCATCACCTACGAGCGAAACGCGTGGGGCAACAATACCGGCGACGTCGTAACCCCGCTGGATATCCTCGAGTTCAAACAAGGCCAATAGGAGACCTGTCATGAGTGCAGTGATCGATCATCACCACGACGACCATGCGCATGGTCCCGCCAAGGGCCTGATGCGTTGGGTACTGACCACCAACCACAAAGACATCGGTACCATGTACCTGTGGTTCAGCTTCGCCATGTTCCTGCTGGGCGGCTGCATGGCCATGGTCATACGGGCCGAGCTGTTCCAGCCCGGGCTGCAACTGGTGGAGCCGGAGTTCTTCAACCAGATGACCACCATGCACGGTCTGATCATGGTGTTCGGCGCGGTCATGCCGGCCTTTGTCGGGCTGGCCAACTGGATGATCCCGATGATGATCGGGGCCCCGGACATGGCCCTGCCGCGGATGAACAACTTCAGTTTCTGGCTGCTGCCGGCCGCTTTCGGGCTGTTGCTCTCGACCCTGTTCATGGCTGGAGGTGGGCCGAACTTCGGCTGGACTTTCTACGCGCCGCTATCGACCACCTATGCGCCGCCGAGCGTGACCTTCTTCATCTTCGCCATTCATATCGCCGGTATCAGTTCGATCATGGGCGCGATCAATATCATCGCCACCATCCTCAACCTGCGCGCGCCAGGCATGACCCTGATGAAGATGCCGCTGTTCGTCTGGACCTGGCTGATCACCGCCTTCCTGCTGATTGCGGTGATGCCGGTGCTGGCCGGGGTGGTGACCATGATGCTGATGGATATCCACTTCGGCACCAGCTTCTTCAATGCCGCCGGCGGTGGCGATCCGGTGATGTTCCAGCATATCTTCTGGTTCTTCGGGCATCCCGAGGTCTACATCATGATCCTGCCGGCGTTCGGTGCGGTCAGTGCGATCATCCCGGCGTTCAGCCGCAAACCGCTGTTCGGCTACACCTCGATGGTCTATGCCACTGCGGCGATTGCGTTCCTGTCGTTCGTGGTCTGGGCCCACCACATGTTTACCGTTGGCATTCCGCTGACTGGTGAGCTGTTCTTCATGTACGCCACCATGCTGATCGCGGTGCCGACCGGGGTGAAGGTGTTCAACTGGGTGACCACCATGTTTCGGGGGTCGCTGAGCTTCGAGGCGCCGATGCTGTTTTCCGTGGCCTTCGTGATTCTGTTCACCATCGGCGGTTTTTCCGGGCTGATGCTGGCGATTGCTCCGGCTGACTTCCAGTATCACGACACCTACTTCGTGGTTGCCCACTTCCACTATGTGCTGGTGCCCGGGGCGATCTTCGGGATTTTCGCCTCGGCCTACTACTGGCTGCCGAAATGGACCGGCCACATGTATGACGAGGTACTGGCCAAGACCCACTTCTGGATGAGTTTCATCGGCATGAACCTGGCGTTCTTCCCGATGCACTTTGTCGGCCTGGCCGGCATGCCCCGGCGGATTCCGGACTATCACATGATGTTTGCCAACTTCAACATGATCTCCTCGGTGGGGGCGTTCATGTTCGGGGTTACCCAGTTGCTGTTCCTGTTCATCGTCATCAAGTGCATCCGTGGCGGCAAGAAAGCTGCGGCCAAGCCCTGGGACGGTGCCGACGGGCTGGAGTGGACGGTGCCGTCACCGGCGCCCTATCACACCTTCAGCACCCCGCCGGAAGTCAAATAACGCGGAGGTTGTCATGAACGAAGAAGGCCTGAGTACCAAACGTCTGGTCGGTCGCCTGTTGCTGCTGGTGGTCGGCATGTTCGGCTTCGGTTTCCTGCTGGTGCCCATCTACGATGTGATGTGCGAGGCCTTCGGCATCAATGGCAAGACCAGCAGCAGCGCCTTTCAGGGCAGTGTGCAGGGCGTGGACGAGGAGCGTAATGTGCGGGTCCAGTTCATTTCCAGCAACGCCGAGGGCATGATCTGGTCGTTCGGCCCGGAGGCCGCCGAGATCGTGCTGCACCCGGGCGAGGCCCACACCATGAACTTCATCGCCCACAACCCGACCGACCGGCCGATGGTGGCCCAGGCGATACCCAGCGTGTCACCGTCCAAGGCCGCCGCCTATTTCCACAAGACCGAGTGTTTCTGCTTTACCCAGCAGGTATTGCAGCCGGGAGAGCGGGTGGAAATGCCGGTACGCTTTATTGTTGACCCAGGGCTGCCCGGTGATGTCCGGCGTCTGACCCTGGCCTATACCCTGTTTGATGTGACCGAGCGCATGGCCGCCAGCCTCGATCTGGCCGGCCTGCACTGATTGATCTGACTGCCTTACAAGGAGAACAACAGATGGCGAGTCACCAAACCTACTACGTACCGGCACAGAGCAAATGGCCGATTGTCGGCTCCGTCGGTCTGCTGGTCACCGTGATCGGGGCCGGCACCATGATGAACAGCTCCGGCCAGTCCGGGCACCTGATCTTCTTTACCGGGGCGCTGATCATCGCCTACATGATGTTCGGCTGGTTCAGTCATGTGATCGATGAAAGCCGCCAGGGCCTCTACAGCCCGCAGATGGATCGCTCATTTCGCCTGGGCATGGGCTGGTTCATCTTTTCCGAGGTGATGTTCTTTGCCGCCTTCTTCGGTGCGCTGTTCTATGTTCGCACCCTGGCCGGGCCCTGGCTGGGTGGTGCCGGCGACAAGGTGATGACCGGCGAGCTGCTGTGGCCCAATTTCGAGTTCGCCTGGCCGCTGATGGAAAACCCCGATCCAGGTCGGTTCCAAGGGCCAAGCGAGATCATCAGCCCGTGGCAGCTGCCGCTGCTCAATACCATCATCCTGATCAGCTCCAGTGTCACCGTGACCTTCGCTCACCACGCCCTGCGGGCCAACAAGCGTAAGGCCCTGCAGAACTGGCTGTTGCTGACCGTGGTATTAGGGGTGGTGTTCCTCGGTTTCCAGATCGCCGAATACGTGCACGCCTATCGCGACCTGGGGCTGACCCTGAACTCCGGGATTTACGGTGCGACCTTCTTCATGCTCACCGGTTTTCACGGCGCCCACGTGACCATGGGCGCGCTGATCCTGACGATCATCCTGATCCGGGTCTACAAGGGCCACTTCACCCCGGAGCAGCACTTTGGCTTCGAGGCCGCGGCCTGGTACTGGCACTTTGTGGATGTGGTCTGGGTCGGGCTGTTTATTTTTGTCTACATCTTTTGAAAGCCCCTAGGGAAACACTGATTAATTGCACACAAGTTCAGTAGCCCGGTTGGCGCTGATCTGTTCTGGACTGTCGATGCCCTGGACGGGCATCGTCAAGCCCCCAGGGATGGGTTCACGGCGTGTCCAGAATAGATCAGCGACAATTGGGCCAACACCGAAACTGATTTAATCAGTGTTTCCCTAGAGCCAGGGGGCATGCCAGGCCAACTGTCCTGACCAAAACCCCCAGGCAATCAGCAGCACCACTGCGACCGTCAGCGCAATGCGTACGCTGAGCGCGCTGACCAGCCGGCCGGTATTGGTGGTGTCTCTAACCAGAAAGAACAGGCCGCTGAACAGGCTGGCCACGATGGCCGCCAGCAATACCAGGATGGTCAGTTTCAAGAGCATGAGTGAAGGTCCATGGCGGTGAAGAGTTATTTCAGTATAGACCCAGGTGGAGCCGGCGATGGTCATGAGCGTTAGCGAAGAACAGCCTCGGCAGCACCCCCGCTTTGCGCCGGGCTGGCCACTCTGGCTGTTCACCCTGACCTTTCTGCCGATCCTGATCAGCCTCGGTCTGTGGCAACTCGACCGGGCCGAACAGAAGCGGCAACTCGAGGCGGCCATGAATGCTCAGCGCTTCAGCCCGCCGGTCAGCCTCAGCAGTCAGGACGCCAGCCGCCTGCCGGCCTGGCAGCCGCTGTTGCTGCAGGGCCGGTTCGATGCCCGCCATATCTGGTTGCTGGACAACCGCACCCGTGATGGCCGGGCCGGTGTGGAAGTACTGCAAGCCTTCCATGATCAGCCCAGCAATCTCTGGCTGGTGGTCAACCGTGGCTGGCTGGCTTGGCCTGACCGGCGCCAGTTGCCGATCATCGCTACGCCGACAGAAACCCTCAACCTGTATGCCGAAACCCTCCCGGCTGCCGCCGAGGGTTTCAGCCTGGCGGATGATTCGGCCAGTGCCGGCTGGCCGCGGCTGATTACCCGACTTGATCCGGAGCAGTTTGCCGGCAGCAGCCAACTTCTCTTGCAGCCCTGGCTGGCGCGTCTGACCGACGGCAGCCCGGCGGCTTTCCAACTCGACTGGCCAGGTCTGCCGATGACCGCCAGCAAACACACCGGCTACGCCGTGCAATGGTTCGCCCTGGCCACGGCTTTGCTGGGTTTGTTCATTTGGGCCGGTTTGCGGCCCGAACCCCGGGGGAAACACCATGATGAGTGCGACTGACAACAGCTATAACAACCAGGTCCCACAACGCCGTGGCCAGCTTAAATTGCTGGCGATCATCGCCGTGGTGGTCGGGCCCATGCTGGCCGCCTGGGTCATGGTCAAGCTGGATATCGGCATACCCGACAGCCAGACCAACAGAACGCCGCTGGTGGAACCGGCCATGAGCCTGGGCGACTGGGGTATCGGGTTGGAGCCGGTCGGTTATGGCGCTCCCTGGCGCCTGCTGGTTACGGTCAATGGCGACTGCGACAGCGCCTGTCTGGAACTGGTGCATACCGCCCGGCAGATCCATGTCGCACTGGGTCGCGAGTCCGGCCGGGCTCAGCATGTGCTGGCGCTGAGCGGTGAGCTTGAGCCAACGGTGGCAGCCCGGCTGGATGAGTTTCCGCGTCTGGCCCAGGCCCGGCTGGACGCCGCGGCCTATCAAGACAGCCTGCATCAACAGCCTGAACACTGGCGCCAGGGCGCGCAATTGTGGCTGGTTGACCCACTCGGCACAGTGGTCCTGCATCACGAGCAGGGCGAGCCGGCCAAGCGGCTGCTGGACGACCTTAAGTACCTGATGAAAGTCTCCAAGGTGGGCTGAGCCATGCGTAAACCCGGATATCTGTTTGCCTTGATTGCCCTTGGTTTCGGCTTTGTGGTGGTGATTCTCGGGGCCTATACCCGGCTGGTACATGCCGGCCTCGGCTGCCCGGACTGGCCCGGCTGCTACGGATTTCTCAGCGTACCACGTAGCGACGCAGCCCTGGAGCTGGCCCAGATGCGCTTCCCGGATGACCCGGTCGAGGCCTTCAAGGCCTGGGCGGAAATGATTCACCGTTATGCCGCGGGCATTCTCGGCCTGTTGATCCTCGGGCTGGCGTTGCTGAGCCTGAAGCAGCGCCAGCGTCCCGGCTATCCCGTGGGATTGGCCTGGGGGCTGCTGGTACTGGTGATCTGTCAGGCTGCGTTCGGCATGTGGACCGTGACTCTCAAGCTCTGGCCGCAGGTGGTTACCGCCCACCTGCTCGGCGGTTTCGCCACTCTGAGTCTGTTACTGCTGCTGGGTTTGCGTCTGCACGGCGGTCTGAACCCGCTGGCTCCCAGTCCGGCCATGGCTCGGCTGCGTAATCTGGCCCGGCTGGTGTTGCTGGTGGTGATCGCCCAGATCACCCTGGGCGGCTGGGTCAGCAGCAATTATGCGGCGGTGGCCTGTGTCGATCTGCCGACCTGTCATGGTCAGTGGTGGCCGGACAACATGGACTTTGCCGCCGGCTTCAATGTGTTCCAGGAAATCGGTCCCAACTATCTGGGTGGCATGCTTGATGGCCCGGGGCGTACGGCCATTCACCTGAGCCATCGGATCGGGGCGCTGATCACTACGCTGGCGGTCCTGCTGTTGGCCTGGCGTCTGCTTGGCGCCGGGCTTGGCCGGTTGGCTGGGCTGCTGCTGCTGGCGCTGGCGATTCAGGTCGGGCTGGGCATCACCAATGTGTTGGCGCACCTGCCGCTGGCTGTGGCCGTGGCCCACAACGCCTTCGGTGCGGTGCTGTTATTGGTGCTGGTGAGCATCAACTATCGGGTCCGGGCCCCGGCCCGTGAAGCGCTGTTTGATCGTAGCCTGTCGGCCGGCACACTGGTCAGTCGCTGAGGGCTGACGCATACTGGCCGGACAAGAACAACAAAGCACAAGACGCCCATACCGGCGTCAGGGGGATGTGGAATGGCAACCTTGATCAAGACCGCCCAGGCCAGCGCCGGCTGGCGCGATTACCTGGAGCTGACCAAGCCCAAGGTCGTGGCACTGATGATCATCACCTCGGCGATCGGCATGCTGCTGGCCACCGACAGCATGGTGCCCTGGCACGTGCTGCTGCTTGGTAATCTGGGCATTGCCCTGTGCGCCGGCTCGGCGGCGGCGATCAATCATGTGGTCGATCGGCGCATTGATATCCACATGGCCCGGACCCAGCGTCGGCCTTTGGCCCAGGGGCGGGTCAATCCCATTCATGCCTTGCTGTTCGCGCTGGCGCTGGGCGTGGCCGGCATGGCCATTCTGCTGCACTGGATCAATCCGTTGACCGCCTGGCTGACCCTTGGCTCACTGCTTGGCTATGCGGTGATCTACACCTCGTTTCTCAAGCGTGCTACCCCGCAGAATATTGTCATCGGCGGTCTGGCAGGGGCCGCGCCGCCGCTGCTCGGCTGGACGGCGGTGACCGGGCAGGTCGATGCCCAGGGGCTGCTGCTGGTGCTGATCATCTTTGCCTGGACTCCGCCACACTTCTGGGCGCTGGCCATTCACCGCAAGGCCGAGTACGCCAAGGTCGATATCCCGATGTTGCCGGTGACCCATGGCGAGCGCTATACCAAGCTGCATATCCTGCTGTATACCTTTATCCTGTTGGCGGTCAGCCTGCTGCCCTATGTCATTCACATGAGCGGGGTGCTGTATCTGGCCGCCGCTCTGGTGCTGGGCCTGCGCTTCATCGACTGGGCCTGGGCGCTGTGGCGTGACAGTCGCCCGCACGTGGCGATCAAGACCTTCAAATTTTCTCTGTGGTACCTGCTGTGGCTGTTTGTGGCCCTGCTGGTCGATCATTACGCGGGAGTGGCCGGATGGCTTTGAGTGGTGTGCAAAAAACCGTACTGGTGACCCTGGCTGCGGTGGCTCTGGTCATCGGCGCCACAGTCAACAAAGTGCTGCGACCTGCGCCGCTGGACAAGGCCCAGCTGTCGCAGGCCGGGATCTTCCTGTTCGATGCGCCGCGGCCGATACCTGAGATCCAGATGACCTCGGCCAAGGGTGAAAACTGGGGCAAGGCTGACCTGCAGGGGCAGTGGAATTTGCTGTTTTTTGGCTACACCTTCTGCCCGGATATCTGTCCGACCACCATGGCCGAGCTGCGTCAGGTCAGCAGCGGCCTGCCCGAGGATAGCCGCGACCAGCTGCAGGTGACCATGGTCAGTGTCGATCCCCAGCGTGACACTCCCGAGCAGATGAACAGTTATCTGAGCTTCTTCAATGCCGGATTCAATGGCGCCACTGGCCAGCCGAGCGAGCTGGCCAAGCTGGCCCAGGCGTTGTCGATTGCCTATATCGAGCCGGACACCAGCGAGGACAACTATCTGGTCGATCACAGCGGTCAGGTGGTTATCGTCGACCCCCAGGGTCGTTATGCCGGCTTTATCCGCCCGCCGCTCAAGCCGACTGAGCTGAGCCGGTGGCTGCCGCAAATCATGGCTGGTCAGTGAGCAACTGAGAATACCTGCGCTTATCTTTCTCATCAGCGCTTAGATAGGCGTAACATGCTGTATTAATTGGTGTTTTTATTGGTTGATGCTGGCTGCGAGGCCTTGGTTCAGGCACAATCAGCGGATATTCATCGAGCCTGAATCGAGGTGGCGTCATGCAAGGACATCCAGAGGTCGTCAACTACCTGAAGGAACTGTTGCGCGGGGAGCTGAGTGCTCGGGACCAGTACTTTCTGCATTCGCGACTGTATGAGGACATGGGCTACAGCAAGCTGTACGAGCGCATCAATCATGAGATGGAGGAAGAGACCCAGCACGCTGATGCGCTGCTTAAGCGGATCCTGTTCCTGGGTGGACGCCCGGATATGACACCCACACCGATCCAGCCGGGGTTCACCGTGCCTGACATGCTGGCCGCCGACCTGAAGCTGGAGTATGAAGTGCGTGAGGCGCTGGCCAAGGGCATCGCCCTGTGCGAAACCCATGGTGACTATCAAAGCCGGGAAATTCTGCTCCTGCAACTCAAGGATACCGAGGAAGATCATGCTTACTGGCTGGAGAAGCAGCTCGGTCTGATCAAGATGGTGGGTCTGGAAAACTACCTGCAGTCGCAGATCTGAGCGCGGCGGGCCCTAGGCCCGTCGCGGCACACTCAAGGCCAACATAAACATCCCCGCCGCGCAGACCACGATCGAGGGGCCGGCCGGGGTGTCCAGATGCCAGGACAGCGCCAGCCCGCCCAGCACTGCCAGGCAGCCAAGGACGCTGGCACCGAAGGCCATCTGCTCGGGGGTACGGGCATGACGCTGGGCTGCCGCCGGAGGAATGATCAGCAACGAGGTGATCAGCAGTACCCCGACAATCTTCATCGCCACAGCAATGACAATCGCGATCAACAGCATCAGTGCCAGGCGGATCGCGGTGACTGGCAGGCCTTCGACCTGAGCCAGTTCTTCATGCACGGTGACCGACAGCAGCCGCCGCCACAGCACCGTCATCAGCGCCATCACCACCAGCAGACCACCGAGCATCCAGTGCAGGTCGTCGCTGCTGATCGCCAGCAGATCGCCGAACAGGTAGGCCATCAGATCAACCCGTACATTGTCGGTCAGGGCCAGCACCACCAGACCCAGCGACAGGGTGCTGTGCGCCAGAATCCCCAGCAGGGTGTCGCTGGCCAGCCACTGCTTGTGCTGCAAGGCCACCAGCAACACTGCCAGCAGCACGCAGCCGGCGGTCACCGCCAGGGTCAGGTTGATATCCAGCAGCATGCCCAGCGCGATGCCGAGCAGGGCTGAATGCGACAGGGTATCGCCGAAGTAGGCCATACGTCGCCAGACCACGAATGAGCCAAGCGGTCCGGCCACCAGCGCCAGCCCCAGGCCAGCGAGCAGGGCATAAAGAAGAAACTCAGGCATGTTTGCAGTGCGGTCCGTGCTGGTGGGTCTGGTCGCCTGGCACCACTTCACCGTGCAGGTCGTGGGCGTGGTCGTGATGGTGGTTGTAGACGGCCAGGGCGCTGGCCTGATCGCCGAACAGGGCGACGAAGGCCGGGTCCAGGCTGACCTGCTCCGGGTGGCCAGAACAACAGACGTGACGGTTCAGGCAGACCACGGTATTGGTGGTGGCCATGACCAGATGCAGGTCGTGGGAAACCATCAATACACCGCAGCCGTAGCGGTCTCGTAGTCGGGTGATCAACTGGTAAAGCTCGATCTGGCCATTGACGTCAACGCCCTGCACCGGCTCGTCGAGCACCAGCAGGTCGGGGCTGCGCAGCAGGGCCCGGGCCAGCAGGATGCGTTGCAACTCACCGCCGGAGACCTGTTGCAGCGGCCGACTCAGCAGATGTGCGGCGCCAACATCTTCCAGCGCGGCCTGGACCTGGGGTTTCTTGGCGCCGGGCACCAGCAGCAGAAAGCGCTGTACGGTCAACGGTAGAGTGGCATCGACATGTAGTTTCTGCGGCATATAACCGATCCGCAGGCGCGGCTGACGCCAGACCTGGCCGCCGTCAGCCTTGAGCAGACCCAGGACGATGCGCACCAGGCTGGTCTTGCCGGCACCGTTGGGGCCGATCAGAGTGACAATCTCGCCGCGCCTGACGCTTAGCGCCACCCGTTCCAGTACCTGGTTGCCGTGGCGGCGCAGGCTGACCTCGCTGAGGCTCAGCAACTCGTCGCTCATGCGTGCTCCCGGCAGCGTTTGCACAGCCCGGTGATCTCGACTGTTTCGCTCTCGACCTCAAAGCCCAGTTGCGCTGCGCTGTCGGCAATCGCTTGGTGAATTGGTGACTGGTCCAGTTCGACGGCCACATGGCACTGGCGACAGATCAGAAACTGGCCTTGATGCCGGTGTTCCGGGCTGGAGCAGCCGATAAAGGCGTTGAGCGAAGCGATCCGGTGCACCAGCCCCTGTTCGAGCAGGAAGTCCAGCGCCCGATAGACGGTCGGCGGGGCCGCCCGGCGGCCGTCTTCACGGGCCAGGGTTTCCAGAATATCGTAGGCTCCCAGCGGCTTGTGGCTTTGCCAAACCAGTTCCAGTACCCGTTTGCGCAGCGCGGTCAGGCGCACGCCCTCACGCTGACACAAGTGCTCGGCCGAGGACAGTGCCTGATGCACGCACTGACTGTGGTCGTGCGGGTGGTGAGGATTGGGGGATATGCTGGGATCGGTCATCATGGCCACCTGTGAGAGGGTCGGGGTGCGCAAACCGCAGTAACAGGCACCGGCAGACCCTGAGAGCATTCGCTGTTATCATATAACAATCCAGTTCTTCGAGGTATGACCATGCTGTGGCGTTTCTTGCTTATCCTGCTGTGCGGGATGGGCTTGTCGTTGTCTGCGTTGGCGGACACCCCCAAGGTGCTCACCACTATCAAGCCTTTGCAATTGATTGCTGCTGCCGTTCTCGATGGAATTGACCAGCCGGCGGTATTGCTGCCGGCCGGCGCCTCGCCGCATAACTATGCGTTGCGGCCTTCTGACCGTCGGGCACTGCAACAGGCCGAGCGGATCTATTGGGTCGGCCCGGAGCTGGAATTGTTTCTTGAACGACTGCTTAAGGACCAGCCGCGTGCTCGTGCCGCCATCCAGCAGGCTCCGGCACTGACGCTGCGTACGTTGGGGCCGGCGCTGAACTTTCAGCATGCCGAGCACGCCCATGACCACAATCATCATGAAGGCATGGTCGATGCTCATATCTGGCTGGCACCGGCCAATGCCCAGGCCATTGCTCGCTGGATGGCTGCTGATCTGGTCACTTTGTATCCCGGACAGCAGGCGCGCTTGCAAGCCAACCTGGCTACTTTCGAGCAGCGTCTGGAGGTGCTGAACCAGGACTTGGCCTTGCGTCTGGCGCCCTTGCAGGGCAAGCCTTACTTCGTGTTCCACGATGCCTATGGCTATTTCGAGGATGCCTATGACCTGCGCGCTGAAGGAGTATTCAGCCTGTCGCATGAAGTTCAGCCAGGGGCCCGGCATGTCAATCTGTTGCGTCAGCGTTTGAGCAGCGTCGGCCCTAGCTGTGTGTTTCGCGAGCCGCAGTTCCCACCGCGGCTGATCGACAGCCTGAGTGAAGGATTGAACGTATTCAGTGGTGAGCTGGACCCGTTGGGCAGCGAGGTCGCCGTCACGGCCCAGGGTTACGAGGTTTTGTTGCGTGAACTGGGTGACAACCTGGCGACCTGCCTGGAGCGTCTCTGAGCAGACGCACTGCTCCTCCTATTCGTCAACAACCACGTCAAAACCACCATAGATCAGGCGCTTGCCATCAAACGGCATCGGATTGTTGTCCGGGTGCAGGCGCGGGTCGGCCATCACCTTGGGCATGGCTGCGTCGCGTACCGCCCGGTTCGGCCATAGCAGCCAGGAGAACACCACGGTTTCATCTGGCTGACACTTGACTGCCATGGGGAACGAGGTGATCTCGCCCTGTGGTACGTCATCACCCCAGCATTCGACCATTTTCAGCGCCCCGTACTCCTTGAACACCGCGCCGGCTTCGCGGGCGTGTTCGATATAGCGTTGCTTGTTAGCGGTCGGCACCGCCAATACAAAACCATCGACGTAACTCATGGCAACCTCCGGTTTCAGTCTTTGGGTGGCAGTTCGCGTACCGGGCGCACTTCGATGCTGCCAAAGCGCGCTGGCGGGATGCGACTGGCCAGTTGCAGGGCCTCGTCGAGATCGCGGGCCTCCAGCAGGTAGAACCCCGCCAGTTGCTCTTTGGTCTCGGCAAAGGGGCCATCGGATATCAGTACCTGGTCATCGCGGCGGCGAACGGTGGTCGCCGTGTCTACGGATTGCAGGGCCTGGCCAGCGAGATAGTGGCCCTGCTCGCTCAGTCGCTCGACTCCGGCGATGCACTCCTGATTCAGGTCGTGCCATTGCTGCTCGGTCATGGCTTCGATGATGCTCTCCTGGTAGTACACCAGCGCGACGTATTTCATGTTGGCTCTCCTTCGCGGGACAGTGGGCAGGGGCCCACTTCACAGTTGATCATCCAGTGCACGCCGAACCGGTCAGTGAGCATGCCGAACCGGTAGGCCCAGAAGGTCTGCTCGAACGGCATGATCACCTGGCCACCCTCGAGCAGGCGGGTGAAAGCTGTTTCGGCCTGCACCGGGTCCTGGTATTCGAGCTGCACCTGTATGCCGAGCGGTGCGACATACTGGTCCGCCGGCATGTCGGCACCCATTAGTCGCCGCCCACGAATGTTCAGCGAAGCATGGATGATCTTGTCATGCAGGCTGGCTGGCACCTGCTCGGCGGCGGGTGTCTGCGCGTAGCTGAGCAGGGCTTCCAGTTCGCCACCGGTGACTTCGGCGTAGAACTGCATGGCCTCGCGGCAGGTTCCGGGAAAGCTCAAGTGGACATTAAGGCCCGTCGGCAGGCGTGCCTGTTGCTGGTGTTTGGCGAGGCCATGACCAGGCTCGAAGTCCGAGAGCTCAAAGTAGCGGCGCAGCTCCAGAGTGACGTTGCCGTCATTGTCTTCAACCGGCCACTGCCGGGCCCAGTCGATGGCTTGCTCCAGTGAATCCACTTCAAGAATGCTGTAGCCGGCCAGCTGTTCGCCGGGGCTGGTGAACGGCCCAGATATCACCTCCACCTGGCCGCCGCGCATCTGGATACGGCAGCCCTCGCTGGTCGGCCGCAGACCGTTGCCGCTGACGAACACCCCGGCCTTGGTCATGCGTTCGTTGTAGTCGGCCATGGCGCCAAGAATCTCTTGCGACGGCAACTCGCCCTGCTCGGTGCGGAAATCGGCCTTTCTCATCAACATGAACTTCATCGGGTAACGCTCCTTGTGATGTGGATACTTCCTTGGTCGTACCAGCAGCACGACAATCGACATTGATCATCAATTTTTTATTCGCGCCCGCTGTAACAGGTGCGCTCTCTAACGGTTGGCTTGAGCGTTACGGGTCAGATGAATGCACTTTGCGGTCATTGCGAGGGCCGTCAGGCCTGTGGCAATCCAGACGCGGCGTCAGTCACGGCTGCGAGGCGCCGGGCGAGAAAGCGTCGTTCAGGTTCCTGGCTGGTCAGTGCCAGTGCTTTTTTGTAAGCCTCGATGGCCGCCGGCAGATCGTTGGCGCGGCGCAGCAGATCAGCGCGGGCAGCGTGGAACAGATGATAGTTGACGATATTCTTGTGTGCAGTCAGCGCATCAAGCAGCACCAGCCCCGCTTTGGGGCCATCACACATGGCCACGGCCACTGCCCGATTCAGGGCAATCACTGGTGAAGGCTGCTGGCGATACAGGGCCTCGTACAGCCGTGCAATCCGCGCCCAATCGGTCTGCTCGGCCCGGCTGGCCCGGGCATGCTCGGCAGCTATCGAAGCCTGCAGGGTGTAGGGGCCGGCAGGGGTCAAGGCCAGCGCCTGGGTCAGCCAATGCAGACCGGCTTCGATACGCGATCGATCCCAACGCTGACGGTCCTGCTCCTCCAGGGTAATCAGTTCGCCAGCGGTAGTCTGGCGCGCATTGCGCCGCGAGTCCTGCAACAACAGCAGCGCCAGCAGGCCAAATACCTCGCCATGTGGCAGTAACTGCGCCAGTTCCTCGGCCAGCCGGATCGCTTCATCGGCCAGACTGACATCAATCAGTACGCTACCGCTGCTGGCTGAATAGCCTTCATTGAACACCAGATAGATCACTCGCAGCACCCCAGGCAGGCGCTCGGCCAGCTCGCCAGCCTCCGGTACCTGATAAGGAATCTGCGCCGTATGGATCTTGCGTTTGGCTCGTACGATGCGCTGGGCCACGGTGCTGGGCTTATTGAGCAGTGCGCTGGCGACCTGCTCGGTCGTCAGTCCGCACATCTCGCGCAGCGTCAGGGCCAGTTGGGCTTCCAGGGCTAGACTGGGATGACAGCAGGTGAACAGCAGGCGCAGTTGGTCATCGGCGATACTTCGTGGGTCCGGCTCCTGTTCATCGTCTTCGGGCTCAAGCAGTAGATGGGCCCGTTCGCGAGCCAGTTGCCGGTGACGGATCTGATCGATACCCCGTCGCCGTCCGGCGGTGATCAGCCAGGCCGTCGGGTTGTCCGGCACGCCCTGCTCCGGCCATTGCCTGAGCGCCGCGGCAAAGGCTTCCTGCAAGGCTTCCTCGGCCAGGGTGAAATCGCCCAGCAGACGGATCAGGGTCGCCAGCACCCGGCGCGCATGCTGGCGATAGAGCTGTTCGATACTTGCCTGGGTGGCGCCCATGGTAGCCGGTCCGCGTCAATCCTGGCTGGCGCCAAACAGCGCGAAGACCTGCGCACCGGTCAGGGTGCGAGTCTGGTTGGCCAGCGCATAGTAGTCAGGTTTGTGATCGATGAAGATCTGTTCGGTCAGTTGAAAGCGCTCATCGTCCTGAAATAGTCCGACTGGCAGCGCATACTCGCCATCGGGCAGCAGGTGATAGAACAGGTGCGTGCCGCAGGCCGGGCAAAAGCCGCGTTCAGCCCAGTCCGACGAGGCATAGCGGGCTGGTGCCAGTGAGCCGCTGAACTCGACCTGTGAGCCACAATGTACGGCCAGGAAAGGACCGCCACCCCAGCGTCTACACATATTGCAATGACAGACGTTAATCTCGGTACGATCACCGGCGCTGATCTGGATGGCACCGCATAGACAGGAACCTTTCATGACTAACCCTCCTGGTTGAGAGGTTTCACTTTAGTGCAATTGGCCTCGCCTGTCCGGGTGTCTGGTCACGGCAAGATTCGAATCGGCGTACCGTTCGGCACTGCCCGCCAGACTTCCTGCATGGCGACATTGGTCAATGCCACACAGCCATTGGTCCAGTCGCGGCGTTGCAATACGGGGGCAAACCAGCCGAACCCGTTGCGCTGGCCATGCAGCATGATCATGCCGCCGGGGGGTACGCCCTGGGCTGCAGCGCGGGCGCGGTCTTTGGCATTGGGGTAGGACACGTGCAGCGACAGGTGATAGCCGCTGTTGGGATTGCGCCAGTCCAGCACATAGTCGCCCTCCGGTGTGCGCCGGTCACCCTCCTGCTGCTTGTGTCCGACCGGGTTGCCGCCCAGCGCTATGGAGTATTCACGGTAGATCTGGCCGCTCCGCAGCAGATAGAGCTTGCGCTCGGTCTTGTTGACCAGGACCGCATCGGCCTGGGGCAGGTCTTCGGCCAGCAGCGCCGGCAGCCGGGTTTCGCCAAGGTAGGCCAGTGGCAGCGCCATGGCTATGGCCAGAAGTACAAGCAGAATGCGTCGAGACACGGACATCGCCCTCCCTGGGCATATGGTCAAGGCGTGAGTTCACGCCGGATGTTCTGACCCATATGCCAAGCTAAAGTGCCAGCGGCAGGCCGATATTCACATTGCGGTGCTGCTCCAGCACCCGTAGAAAATGTCCTGGATCCTTGACCAGCACGCCGCTTTGCCCTGCATGCTGCTCGGCAGCCAGTTGGCGCGAGAGCCAGAATCGTAGTGCTGCCAGGCGCAGTACCGCAGGCCAGCTTTTGGCCTCGAACGGGGTAAACGGACGAATGCCGGCATAGCCGGCCAGCAACGCCTGAGTCCGGGCCGTGTCCAGTTGCTGCTCAGCGCTCAGGCACCAGTCGTTGACAGTGATGGCAACATCGTAGAGGGTCCAGCCGCTGTGGGCGTTGTAAAAGTCGATCAGTCCGCTGAGGTGATGGCCGTCGAACAGGACATTGTCGCGGAACAGGTCGGCGTGCAGGATGGCTCGGGGAAAGCCCGGGTAGTGGACCTGCCATTGCTCGATCTGGGTCAGCAGTTCGGCGACCAGGTGGTGAATCGCGCTATCGCTGATGCGGTCGTGCAATCGGCGACCGGTCTCCAGCATCCAGGCCAGGCCGCGATCACTGATGCGCTCCAGGCTGCTGCTGGCGGTGGCGTTGTGCAGGCGCGCAAGCATTTGGCCAACGGCCTGGCAATGAGCAGGATCGGGCTGTTCGACATGCTTGCCAGCCAGCCGCGGCTGCAACAGCGCCGGGCGCTGATTGAGTCGGTGCAATGCCAGGCCCTGGCGGTCGGTGATCGCATAGGGCACCGGCAAGCCGGCCTGATGCAGGTGCTCCAGCAGTTCGATAAAGAACGGCAGGTCGGCCACCGGGCCGCGTTCGACCAGGGTCAGGACGTATTCCCCCTGCTCGGTAGCGACGAAGAAGTTGCTGTTTTCGCTGCCACCGACGATGCCGCTGAAGTCGACCAGCCGACCCAGGGCAAAGCCGTCAAGAAAGGCTTCCAGCTGTTCCCGGCTGACCGGAGTAAACACCGACATGTCAGACCCTTACCACTCGAAAATCTTCCAGCTGGGAATGCGCATACCGCCGACTTGATCGGCCCGTTGGAAGTTGCCGTCTTCATCTACGGCGACCAGAAAGTAGGGTGGGCCGTTTTTGGGGGTTACCTTGATCGCATAGAGGAAGCCGTTGACCCGGTATTCCTCAATGGTCTTGTCGCCCTCCTGGCGGATAGTCACGTCCGGCTCGCCGGTCAGGCCTTCCTGGGCGGCCAATGGCAGGGAAAGACTCAAAGCCAGTATCGCCAGGCCGCGGCCAATCATGCGTGTCATGTTAAGCTGTCCTATCGTTGAATGACTGCCCTCATTCTAGCCCCTTTTCATCATGGAAATGTTGACCTGACGCATGACTGACAATGCCCCCCTGATCCTGGTCGATGGTTCGTCCTATTTGTACCGCGCCTTCCATGCCCTGCCACCGTTGACCACCTCGACCGGTCAGCCGACCGGCGCGGTCAAGGGCGTGCTGAACATGCTCAAAAGTCTGCGCAAGCAGTACCCGAAAAGTCCTTTCGCGGTAGTGTTCGATGCCAAGGGCCCGACCTTTCGTGATGAGCTGTTCGAGCATTACAAGTCGCATCGCCCACCCATGCCCGATGAGCTGCGCAGCCAGGTCGAGCCGCTGCATGCCAGTGTCAGGGCGCTGGGGCTGCCGCTGCTGTGCATCGACGGGGTCGAGGCCGACGACGTGATCGGCACCCTGGCCCGGCAGAGTGCCGCCGCCGGCCGTGAGGTGGTGATTTCCACTGGTGACAAGGACATGGCGCAACTGGTCGATGCACACATCACCCTGGTCAACACCATGACCGGTACCGTGCTGGATATCGACGGTGTGAAGGAAAAGTTCGGCATTGGCCCCGAGTTGATCATCGACTACCTGGCGCTGATGGGCGACAAGGTCGACAACATTCCAGGCGTGCCGGGAGTTGGCGAGAAGACCGCATTGGGGCTTTTGACCGGCATCGGTGGTGGTCTGGACCTGATCTACGCCAACCTCGACAAGGTGCCCGAGCTGCCGATCCGCGGCGCCAAGAAGCTGCCGGAGAAGCTGGAAGAGCACAAGGACATGGCGTATCTGTCCTATCAGCTGGCGACCATCAAGGTTGATGTCGAGTTGGATATCGCCGTCGATGCGCTGATGCCTGGCGAACCTGATCGTGGCATGCTGATTGAGCTATACCGCCAGCTCGAGTTCAAGAGTTGGCTGGACGACCTGCTGCGCGAGGCCAAAGCCGCTGGCGAAGAAACCGGCAACAGCATTGAGCCCGGTGAGAGTGTTGAGGCGCGCTATGAAACCATCACCAGCGAAGCGGATCTGCAGCGCTGGCTGGACAAGCTCAGGGCCGCCGAGCTGTTCGCCTTCGATACCGAAACCACCAGCATCCATGCCCAGCAGGCCGAACTGGTCGGCGTGTCGCTGGCGGTCCAGCCGCACGAGGCCGCCTACATTCCGCTGGCGCACAGTTATATGGGCGTGCCCGATCAGCTCGACCGCGCTGCGGTGCTGGCCGCGCTCAAGCCGCTGCTGGAAGATCCGGCCAAGGCCAAGGTCGGCCAGCACGCCAAGTACGACATCAATGTGTTGCGCCGCTACGGCATCGATGTTCAGGGGGTGGCCTTCGATACCATGCTTGAGTCCTATGTGCTGGACTCCACCGCCACCCGTCACGATATGGACAGTCTGGCGCTGAAATACCTCGGCCATAGCACCATCCGCTTCGAGGACATTGCCGGCAAGGGCAGCAAGCAACTGACCTTCGACCAGATCGCTCTGGAACAGGCTGGTCCCTATGCCAGTGAGGACGCTGACATCACTCTGCGTCTGCATCAGACCCTGTGGCAGAAACTCGAGGCCATTCCGTCGCTGGCGCGGGTGCTGCGCGAGATCGAAATGCCGCTGGTACCGGTGCTGGCGCGGATTGAGAACACCGGGGCACTGGTCGACGCCAGGCTGCTCGGGATCCAAAGCCGCGAGCTGGGCGAGAAGATGATCGAGCTGGAGCGCGAAGCCTTCGGTCTGGCTGGCCAGGAGTTCAATCTGGGCTCGCCCAAGCAGCTTGGCGACATTCTGTATGAAAAGCAGGGACTGCCGGTGCTGAGCAAGACCGCCAAAGGCCAGCCCTCGACCGCCGAGGCAGTCCTGGCCGAGCTGGCTGAGCAGGGTTACGAGCTGCCGCAGGTGATCATGCAGTACCGCAGCGTCAGCAAGCTCAAAAGCACCTACACCGACCGCCTGCCGGAGCAGATCAACCCGCGCACCGGGCGCATCCATACCAGCTACCACCAGGCGGTGGCGGCTACCGGGCGGCTGTCATCCAGTGATCCGAATCTGCAGAACATTCCGATTCGCACCGCCGAGGGCCGGCGTATCCGCCAGGCCTTCATTGCCCCGCCCGGCTACAAGCTGGTCGCGGCCGACTACTCGCAGATCGAATTGCGAATCATGGCCCATCTGGCCCAGGACGCCGGCCTGCTGGACGCCTTCCGGCATGACCGCGACGTGCACAAGGCTACCGCTGCCGAGGTGTTTGGCGTGGCCCTGGACGAGGTCAGCAGTGAGCAGCGACGCAAGGCCAAGGCGATCAACTTCGGCCTGATCTACGGCATGAGCGCCTTCGGCCTGGCCAAGCAGATCGACGTCGAGCGCAAACAGGCCCAGGACTACATCGACCGCTACTTTGCGCGCTACCCCGGGGTGCTTAAGTACATGGAAAGCACCCGTGCCCAGGCCAGTGAGCAGGGTTTTGTGGAAACCCTGTTCGGCCGCCGGCTGTACTTGCCGGAGATCCACTCGAAAAATCAGGCGATGCGCAAGGGTGCCGAACGCACCGCGATCAACGCGCCGATGCAGGGCACCGCCGCCGATATCATCAAGCGCGCGATGATTGCGGTTGACGCCTGGCTGAGTGAAAGCCAGCTGGATGCACGGATGATCATGCAGGTACACGACGAACTAGTGCTGGAGGTCCGCGAAGATCAGGTCGAGGCACTCAGCGAAGGTCTGCGCCGGCACATGGGTGCTGCCGCCGAACTGGATGTGCCGCTGGTGGTTGAAGTGGGTGTGGGTGATAACTGGGATCAGGCGCACTGATTGCGGCGGAGCTGGCCGGCTTGAGCGGTTTATAAGCCGGCCACCACTGATAACTCATTCGTCTAAAAATTTTTTTGAACTTATTCGTGATCACCCCGGTCAGAGTTTATGAATGGCCAGTCAAGCCCTTCATGCTCCTTAGATGTGATTTAGTGTTGGCAGAAATACCGGGCGACTCTCCCTTTCCTAGCACAGCCCGGTCGTTAGACCCCGAGCCTTCCCTCCCCATAGAAGCTCGGGGTTTTTTTTGCCTGCCGTTCCTGGGAGGCCCCGCCTCATCCCTCAGCCAACGCCAAGCTTGAGCCCAAGCGCCTGGAGTTCCCGGGCGGGCGGACTACTGTTCCTGGCCCTGGTCTTCGTCGACGGGAAACAGCCAGCTTTCCAATACGGCATAGGCCTCATCCAGACCCTGGCGCTTGGGTGCCGAGAACAGCTGGACGCTGGCGCGGTTGCCAAATTCCTTGCGGATAGTGCTCTGGACCTTGAGTAGGCTGTTCTTGGCTGCACCGAAGGCCAGCTTGTCGGCCTTGCTCAGCAGGATATGGGCTGGTAGCCCGGCCAGGTTGGCCCACTCCAGCATCATCTGGTCAAACTCCGACAGCGGATGACGAATATCCATCACCAGCACCACGCCGGCCAGGCACTGACGCCCGGTCAGGTAGGCATCCAGATGCTGCTGCCAGTGCTCCTTGAGCGCCAGTGGCACCTTGGCGTAGCCGTAGCCGGGCAAATCGACCAGTCGTCGCTGCTCATCAAGACCGAAGAAGTTGATCAGTTGGGTGCGTCCCGGCGTCTTCGAGGTGCGCGCTAAACGGGCATGGGTCAGGGTATTCAGGGCGCTGGACTTGCCAGCGTTTGAACGCCCGGCGAAGGCGACTTCATAACCCTGATCGGGCGGGCACTGGTCAACCTGGCTGGCACTTTTGATGAAGTGGGCACGCTGACAAAGTGTTACAAGGGGTGTTGCAGAAGACATGGAGTATCCGTTGGCTGGCACGACAGGAGTCTTAAGGCGTTCACGTTCGTGGGTAGCTTAGTATATAATGCCGCGGTTTTATATCTGAAAGGCACTGCGACAGTTCGTGCATTGCACCTGTTGAGCGTCGCGGATAGCATGAATGCCCACTGTCCGATCAGCGCCAGGTCGCGGCCGGACAGAATGATGATGAATACGGCCGTTCGCCAGACATAACGTGGTCCATCGAAGACCGGAGTGGCGGACAGAGCCAACGATTTCTTTTAGCCGTTATTGGATTAGCCGATGAACAAACTACTCGTCAGTCTGGTGTTATCCCTCGGTGTGGCCGGTGCGGCCCATGCAAACCAGGGCGACGCTGAAGCCGGTCAGGGCAAGGTTGCCATGTGTGCTGCCTGTCACGGCCCCGACGGCAACAGCCCCATGCCGAACTTCCCCAAGCTTGCTGGTCAGGGCGAACGCTACCTGCTCAAGCAGATGATCGATATCAAGGAAGGTCGTCGTCCGGTGCTGGAAATGACCGGCATGCTGACCGGTTTCGACGAGCAGGATCTGCGTGACATCGCTGCCTTCTACAACAGCCAGTCGCCGAGTCTGGGCGTTGCCGACGCTGAGCTGGCCGAGCGTGGCGAGGCTATTTTCCGCGGCGGCAATCTGGAAACTGGTTTGCCGGCCTGTATCGGTTGCCACTCTCCGACCGGCAAAGGCAATGATCCGGCCGGTTATCCGCGTCTGGCCGGCCAGCATGCGGCCTATACCGCCAAGCAGCTGACCGATTTCCGTGAAGGTGACCGGGTCAATGACGGTGATACCGAAGTCATGCGGACCATCGCCAGTCGCCTGAGCAACAAGGATATCGAAGCGGTATCCAACTATATCCAGGGCCTGCGTTAAGCTCAGATGTTGCCGGGTGTTGCAGCCCGCTTCTCAAAAAGGGTGGCTTAGGCCACCCTTTCTTATGGGCGTCTACCAGCGTCTGATCTATTATGCGACCGTTTTTCAGAGGTTCCTCAGGGAATCTTTTTATCGGCCTGATGGTCACAACAGCAACTGACGTATTCTTTGGGGAGAGCTGCATGCGTGTCTGGTTATCTGTTTTCGCGGTCTGGCTATTGGGTGCCCTGACTCTGGCCCATGCCCAGGAAGAGGCCCCGTACAAGGCTGGTGTTCACTATGTAGTGCTGCCCACGCCGGCGCCGACTCAGGAGCCTGACAAGATCGAAGTGGTCGAGTTGTTCTGGTATGGCTGTGGTCACTGCTACACCTTTGAACCGATCATTCAGGACTGGAAGAAGCAACTTCCTGAGGATGTGCATTTCCGCCCGGTTCCGGCCATGTTCGGTGGAACCTGGAACACCCATGGCCAATTGTTCTATACCCTGGAAAGCCTGAACAAGCTGGATGAAACCCACTCCGCAGTGTTCCAGGCCATCCACAACCAGGGTAACCGCCTGGCCGATGAAGGGGCCATGATCAAGCTGCTCGAGCCCTATGGCATCAGCAGCGACACCTTCAAGCGGGCCTGGAGCTCCTTCGGTGTGCGCAGCAAGATGGATCAGGCTTCGCGTCTGGCGCGCAGCTACCGTGCGACTGGTGTGCCGGTCCTGGTGGTCAACGGCAAGTACCGGATCGAAGGCGGTATGGTTGGTGGTTTCGATGAGATGCTCAAGGTCGCCGAGTTCCTGGTCGATCAGGAACGTCAGGCGCTCTGAGGTGCCATGATGCTGGCCGCAACTAATGTTCCCTGGCGCCGCGTGACCCATGGTCACGCCCTGCCCGCAGAGCTGCGCACCAATCCGCACTGCCCCTGTGAGGGGCAGCCGTTGCCCGAGGTATTGAAGCTGCTCAGCTTCAATATCCAGGTCGGCATCAATACCCAACGCTATCATCACTACCTGACCAAAAGCTGGCAGCATTTGCTGCCGCATGCCGGGCGTCAGAACACCTTGCGCCAGATCGCTCAGTTGCTCAGCGAGTTCGATCTGGTGGCCCTGCAGGAAGTCGATGGTGGCAGCCTGCGTTCTGGTTACGTCAACCAGGTTGAGCATTTGGCCAAGGAAAGCCAGTTCCCCTACTGGTACCAGCAGCTCAACCGCAATCTCGGGCGTTTTGCCCAGCACTCCAACGGCCTGCTCAGCCGTTTTGCCCCCAAACTGGTAGAAGACCACAAGCTGCCGGGCATGCTGCCTGGGCGTGGAGCGATCCTGACCCGTTTCGGCCAGGGTGATGAGCAGTTGCTGGTGGTGATGATGCATCTGGCGCTCAGCACCCGAACCCGGGCCAGTCAGTTGGCCTATATCCGCGAACGGATCAGCGATTTCAAGCATGTGGTGCTGATGGGTGACATGAACACTCATGCCATTGACCTGCTTGAACATTCGCCGCTGCGTGGTAGTGGCCTGCATACCGCCAGCCTGCCTGGCACCTACCCGAGCTGGAAACCCGCTCGGGTGCTTGATCACATCCTGCTCAGCTCCAGCCTGGATATCGAACAGGTCGACGTGTTGCCCCAGGCGATTTCCGATCATCTGCCGGTGGCCATGCACATTCGTCTGCCCGATAGCCTGCGCCACGCCTAGCCAGTAGCCAGCAGATCAAATTCCCCTATAATCCTTGGGTACGCCGTGCGTAGGAGCACCCATGTCCGATACCCGAAACAGCCGACGACAAAACGGGCACGATGCCTTTGAGACCACCGATCAGGAAGAGCTGCTCAAGCGTGGGCTGGTGAGGGTCAGTATTGCCGCAGATGGCGTGGATCCGCTGCTGGATCGTCAGCTCAAGGAGCTGCGCAGCGCCCTGCGTAGTGACGCCCCGCCGTTTAAACTGGCCGACCTGATGCCTGACCTGGAGCATGCGGTGTTGACCGCCGACAGTGCCCGGCAGAGCAACCTGCAGCGTATCAGCCTCAACCTCAGGCAATTGGCCGAGCAGCTTCAGGAACTTGATCCGCCCAAGGACGCGGCCAAGACCTTGCGTCAGTTGCTCAAACGGCTGGACAAGCCGATCGAGTACGCCTCGAAGATCCCCGACCTGCTGGATGATCTGGTGGATGTGCAGGGCCAGGCCTTGAATCCGAATCAGGAGATGTCGGCACCAGGACTGTGGACGCGCCTGTTCGGTCGTGCGACTGATCAGGCTGAAGAGCCTGAGCAACAGCCTGCCCAGAGCAATGGCGAGATAGTTCAGGTGCCCGGCAATCTGGCGGGTGAAGAGCATAACTACTCGGTGATCGCCGCCAATATCGAAGGCATTCTGCTCAATCTGCTCAGCGAATTGCAGGTCGTTGATGCCCAGGTATCGCAAGCCGAACGGCTGCGCGAGCAGGTTACGCGCGGACTCAACTGGTATGAGTTGGCGGCGGTGCTGGACGAGCTCAGTCTGCTGATTCTCAGCGCCCAGAATGAGCGCCAGGCCGACTTTGAACGCTATTTGCTGCAGCTCAACAAGCGGCTGGCGCAGTTTCAGGGCAATCTGGAAGCGGCCCATGACGCCTACAACAACACTTTGGAGGCTGGGCGGGCGCTGGAGGGGGCGATCCGCAATCAGGTCGAGGACCTGCACGACGATGTTCGTGATGCCTCTGACCTGGACCTACTCAAAGCCAATGTTGAGGCCAAGCTCGATGCTCTGCTGAGCAATGTCGATCAGGCCCGTAGCCTGCGTGAGCAGCATGAGCAGGATGTGGCCGAACGGCTGCAGGTGATGGTTGAGCGGATCAGGGTCATGGAAGTCGAAGCTCAGACCTTTCGCAAGCACCTTGAAGAGCAGCGCGAACGGGCGATGGTCGACAGCCTGACCGGGCTGCCCAACCGCGCCGGCCTGCAAAAACGCATGGAAGAAGAGTTCGACCGTTGGCAACGCTATGGCGGCCAGTTGCTTCTGGCTGTGCTGGATGTCGATCACTTCAAGAGCATCAATGATAACTTTGGCCACTTGGCCGGCGATAAGGTGTTGCGCCTGATTGCCCAGCAGTTGTCGCGGCGCCTGCGCAAGACCGATTTCATCGGTCGTTTTGGCGGCGAAGAGTTTGTCCTGCTGATGCCCGGCACCAGCAGTGCCCAGGGCCAGGTGGTACTGGAAGAGCTGCGCTCCGGGATTGAGGCTTGCCCGTTCCACTTCAAGAGCGAACGGGTACCGATCACCATCTCCCTGGGCTATACCGAGTTCCGGGCCGATGACAGCCTGGATGAAGTGTTCGACCGGGCAGACCGGGCCATGTATCGGGCCAAGGATGACGGGCGCAACCGGCTGATCTGCGCTGACTGAGTTTGGTCCCTGTTGGCTCTTGCTGGCCTGCCGGCAAACCCGCAAGATAGGCAGACCCTATCCCGGTCTACCTAGGAGTCTGCATGCGGCGTGGTGCGTTGAGTCTGATTTTTCTGTTGGCGGTGCTGGCCGGCTGCGCCGGATCACCGCAGATCGACACCCGCTACAGCGCCCTGAGCCAGGACAGTCGGGTCCAGTACGTGATCCTGCACTACACTTCATCCGGTTTTGAGCGCTCGCTGCGCAACCTGGCCACTGGCGGCGTCAGTAGCCATTACCTGATCGATGAAACCCCGCCGACCATCTACCGTCTGGTCGATGAGGACCGCCGTGCCTGGCATGCGGGCGAGAGCAGTTGGCAGGGGCGGACCTGGCTCAACGCCAGCTCAATCGGAATCGAATTGGTGAACCAGGGCTACCGCGAGGAGAATGGCCAGCGGCATTGGCAGCCGTGGGAGCCGGCCCAGATCGAGGCGCTGATCCCGTTGCTGCGTGATATCCTTCAACGCCACGGCCTGGGCCCTGAGCGGGTGATCGGCCATAGCGATGTCGCGCCGCAGCGCAAGGTTGATCCCGGCCCGCTGTTCCCCTGGCGGCAACTGGCCGAGGCCGGAGTGGCGATTTGGCCTGATGAGGCCCAGGCGGCCGAGGTTCAGGCCCAACTGGCTGGACGAACCCCTTCGCTTGGCTGGTTCCAGCAGGCGTTGGCCGAGGTCGGTTACGCCGTGCCGGATGATGGCCTGTGGAGCCGGGCGACCCGCAATGTGCTGGCCGCCTTCCAGATGCGCTTCCGCCCGGCCGATCACCGCGGCCTGCCCGACATCGAAACCGCCGCGCTGCTGGCCGCCCTGGCCCCCGAGGCGCGTGCTGCGCTGGATGCCCCGCTGCAGATCTGGCTGGCCGAGCCGATCAGCGAGCAGACCTTGATGGTTGAGCCGTAACCGATGCTCAATGGAATCTGGCTGAGTTTTTTCCTCGCCGCTTTTGCCGCCGCACTGTGGCAGTGGCTGGGGCTTGGCGATGCCGAGGTATTCAGCCGCCTGGTCGCGGCCCTGTTCGACATGGCCAGGCTCAGTGTTGAGATTGTGCTGGTGCTGGTTGGCACCATGACCCTGTGGCTGGGCTTTCTGGCGATTGCCGAAAAGGCCGGGCTGATCAGCCTGCTGGCGCGCCTGCTGAATCCGCTGTTTCGCCGGCTGATGCCGGAAGTGCCCAGCGGCCATCCGGCCGCTGGGCACATCACCATGAATTTTGCCGCCAATGTGCTGGGCCTGGACAACGCCGCCACCCCGATCGGGCTCAAGGCCATGCATGCACTGCAGAGTCTGAACCCGAGCAAGGACACCGCCAGCAACGCGCAGATCCTGTTTCTGGTACTCAATACCTCGTCGCTGACCCTGCTGCCGGTGACCATTTTCATGTATCGGGCCCAGCAGGGCGCCGCCGATCCGACCGCGGTTTTTTTGCCGATTCTGCTAGCCACTACCGCCTCCAGCCTGGTCGGGCTGCTCAGTGTCGCGCTGATCCAGCGGCTGAAGCTCTGGGATCCGGTGGTGCTGGCCTATCTGGGCGCCGGCGCCCTGGCGCTCGGGCTGCTGTTGACCAGCCTGGCCGGGATGTCGGCCCAGGCGTTGGCTGCCACCTCGACCCTGGTTGGCAACCTGACCCTGTTCGGCATCATCATTGCCTTTCTCGGTATTGCCGCGCTGCGCAAGGTCAATGTCTATGACACCTTCATCGAAGGGGCCAAGGAAGGTTTCAGCTTCACCGTATCCCTACTGCCCTATCTGGTTGCGATGCTGGTGGCGGTTGGCGCTCTGCGCGCCAGCGGGGTGCTCGACACCGGGCTCGATGGCATCCGTTGGCTGATCGAGGCGCTGGGCTGGGATACCCGCTTCATTGATGCCCTGCCGACCGCCTTCATCAAGCCGCTGTCTGGTAGCGGCGCGCGGGCGATGATGATCGAAACCATGAATACCTTCGGGGTCGACAGCTTCCCGGCACTGCTGGCCGCGACCATGCAGGGCAGCACCGAAACCACCTTCTACGTGCTGGCGGTGTATTTCGGGGCAGTCGGCATCCGCCGTATCCGCCATGGGCTGGGCTGTGCGCTGTTGGCCGACCTTGCCGGGATGCTGACCGCCATTGGCGTGTGCTACTGGTTTTTCGGCTGAGCCCTTCAGGCGCCGGCGCGGTTGTGATGAAATGGCAACAGACCCTAACTAGGAGCGCCGATGCCTACCGCCCGTTTCGATCAGATTCACAATCAGGAAGGCCCGCTGTTCGTGGCCTTGGGCGGCGCGGGGATGTTCGGGGCCAACTTCTATCTGTACGGCAGTGCCGGGCAGTGGATCGCCATCGACTGTGGCTTTGCCCTGGAGCCGGGCGCGGCCGGGCGCAACCGGGTGTCGGTCCCCAGTCTGGCGGCGCTGGAGCGGCACGATATCCAGCTCTCGGCACTGTTGATCACCCACGCCCATGAAGACCATATCGGCGCCATCCCGCATCTGTGGCCGGCGCTCAACTGCCCGATCTACGCCAGCCCGTTCGCTGCCCGGCTGATCCGCAACAAGCTCGACCCCAACCGCGAGTGGCCAAGCCTGAAGGTCATCGAGCCGCTGCAGCCGGTCGGCATTGGGGCGTTTCAGGCCGAGTGGATTCCGGTCACCCACTCGATCCCCGAATCCCACGCCATCGTCCTTGAGGTGGCCGGCAAGCGGCTTTACCACAGTGGTGACTGGAAGCTCGATCCGCAGCCAGTGGTGGGTGGTCTGACCGCCCGGGGCCGGTTGCAAGCGCTGGGCAAGGCCGGGGTTGACGTGGTGATCGGCGATTCGACCAATGCCTCTGTGGTTGGCGGCAGCCGCTCCGAAGCCGAGGTACAGAACGGCCTGCTCGACACCATCCGGCCGTTGCGCCAGCGGGTGATTGTCACCTGTTTCGCCAGCAATATTGCCCGCCTGCACAGCCTGGCCGAGATCGCCTTTGATACCGGCCGCTACGCTGGCCTGCTCGGTCGTAGTCTGGTGACCTTGCACGCGGCTGGCCGGGCGCATAACTACCTGAACGGCCAGCCCGGGTTTATCGGCCCCTGGGAACTGGGGTTTTTGCCGCGTCAGCAGCAGCTCTGGGTTTGTACCGGCAGTCAGGGTGAGCCGGCGGCGGCCCTGGGCCGACTGGCGGCCGGCAATCATCCGCAGTTGAACCTGGAACCGGGCGATGTGGTGCTGTTTTCCTCGCGCTTGATTCCCGGCAACGAAGTGGCGCTGGCGGCGATCAAGCAGGGGCTCAAGGAACAGGGCGTACAGGTGATCGATGACGACATGGCGCCGATCCACGCTTCCGGCCATCCGCCGCAGGAAGATCTGCGGCAACTCTACGGCTGGCTCAGGCCGCGCTGGCTGCTGCCGGTGCATGGCGAGCGTTACCACCAGCAGGCGCACCAGAGTTTTGCTCGCAGCCTGGGCATCGGTGGTCTGCTGCCGGCCAATGGCGACTTGATCGACCTGGGCGGCCAGCCGGGCAAGATTGCCGAACTGCCGCACGGGCTGGTTGAAGTGCGCGATTGAGTTGGCGTGTTCCGCAGGTCTGCGACAAGCCCGTCATTGCGAGGGCCACAGGCCCGTGGCAATCCATTACTGAGTCGCGTCTGGCTGGGCGGGATGGATTGCCACGTCGGCGGATGGCCGCCCCCTGCTCCTCGCAATGACGGTATGCGTTCTTGACGGCGCTTGCCTGTGGTCAACGCCAGCCGAGTCTGCAGCCCCTAGAACACTTCCTTGATCCGGTGCCATAGCATCCCCAGCGCCAGCAACTGGGAGCGGAACTGCTTGCCGCCGGGGAAGGTCATGTGCGGGACCTGGCTGAACAGCTCGAAGCCCCGGCTGGCCTGGCCGCTGATCGCCTCGGTCAGCAGTTGCGCGGCCAGGTGGGTGGCGTTGACCCCGTGTCCGGAGTAGGCCTGGGCGAAGAAAACATTGGCCTGACCTGGCAGCTTGCCGATCTGCGGCAGGCGGTTGGCACCAATGCCGATCATCCCGCCCCACTGATAGTCGATTTTCACGTCAGCCAGCTGCGGGAAGACCCGGAGCATCTTCGGGCGCATGTAGGCGGCGATGTCCTGTGGGTCGCGCCCGGAGTAATGACAGGCACCGCCGAACAGCAGCCGCCGGTCCCTGGAGAGCCGGTAATAGTCGAGCGCCACGCGCTGGTCGCACAGCGCCATGTTCTGCGGAATCAGACTGCGTGCCCGCTCCTCACTCAAGGGCTCGGTGGCAATCACATAACTGCCGGCGGGCAGCACCTTGCCACTGAGCTGGGGCTGCAGTTCACGCAGATAGGCGTTGCAGCCGATCACCAGTTGCCCGGCCCGAACCCTGCCGCTGGCGGTGTGGACCGTGACCTCCGGGCCATAGTCGATGGCAGTGACCGCCGACTGTTCATACACCCGCACACCCAGCGACTGCGCGGCCCGGGCCTCGCCCAGGGCCAGATTGAGTGGATGCAGATGACCCGAGCCCATGTCGGTCATGCCACCGACGTAGACATCCGAGCCGACCACGCTGTGCATCTGGTCCGGTTCAATGATCTTCATCTCGGCCTGGTAACCGAGCCCGCGCAGTTCGGCCATATCTTCCCGGAAGGCTTCAAGATGCGCGGGTTTGTTGGCCAGATCGCAATAACCCCAGGTCAGATCGCAGTCGATTTTGAACTGCTCAATGCGCCGGCGCACGATCTGTACCGCCTCCAGACCCATCAGCTTGAGTTCGCGCACCCCCTCGGCACCGATGATCGACTCGAACTGTTCGAGATCATGACCAACCCCACGGATCAACTGACCGCCGTTGCGACCGCTGGCGCCCCAACCGACCTGGCAGGCTTCCAGCAACACGACTGAAAAGCCGCGCTGGGCCAGCTCGATGGCGGTATTCAGGCCGGTGAAACCGCCGCCAACAATGCACACATCGGCGCGTTCCTCGCTGGTCAGCGCCGGAAAGCTCAGCGCCATGTTGGTGCTGGCGGCGTAATAGGACGGGGCGTGTTCAGGCGTATGGGTCGGAGCGTTGGCCATGGGGGTTCCGTTTGATATAGCGAAAGAGTGTCAATAAAAATTGACACCAGCATAGCGATTATTCGTCTTCGGGTATAGGGATCGCCAACGTCTCCTTGATCTCTTCCATGACGATGTAGCTCTTCGACTCGCGTACTCCCGGTAACTTGAGCAGGATGTCGCCGAGCAGTTTGCGGTACGAGGTCATTTCGGAGATCCGGGCCTTGAGCAGGTAATCGAAGTCGCCCGAGACCAGATGGCATTCCAGCACATGCGGCAGCTTGATCGCTGCCCGGCGAAAGTCGTCGAAGATATCTGCCGATTTCGATGCCAGGCTGATCTCGACGAACACCAGCAGATTGGCCTGCAACTTGTGCGGGTTCAGTTGGGCACCATAGCCGAGGATGAATTTTTCCCGCTCCAGGCGTTTGACCCGCTCCATGCATGGCGTAGTCGACAGCCCCACCCGCTCGCCCAGCTCGACATAGGAAATCCGCCCCTCCTGCTGGAGGATGCGCAGGATATGTCGGTCAATCTTGTCCAGTTCGCGGCTGGAGGCCCTGCGTGTTTTCATGATTTTTTCCCGATCATTGTCATTACTTCGAGATGATTTTTTGCCAAACAAAAAATAAACGAAAAAAGCCTAAAGAGCACCTGTCCTAGAATAGCGATATCGCCCATGTGGTGTTTTGTCTCACCGGTGGGCCTCACAACAACAGCCTTTTCAGCACGCAGGTGCGGGAGCAGTCCATGCAGGTTCTCATTCTCGGTAGCGGTGTCATCGGCATCACCAGCGCCTGGTATCTGGCCAAGGCTGGCCATGAGGTCACCGTGATCGATCGCCAGCCCGGCCCCGGCCTGGAAACCAGCTTTGGCAACGCTGGCATGATCTCGCCCGGCTATTCCGCGCCCTGGGCCGCTCCCGGGGTGCCGGTCAAGGCGCTGAAGTGGATGATGGCCAAGCACGCGCCACTGGCCATTCGGCCGACTGCCGATGCATTCCAGTACCGCTGGATGATGAAGATGCTGGCTAACTGCACTGAGGCCCGTTATGCGGTCAACAAGGAACGCATGATGCGTCTGGCCGAATACAGCCGCGATTGCCTCATGGACCTGCGTCGCGACAGTGGCGTCGACTACGAACACCGCGAACTCGGCACCCTGCAATTGTTCCGCACCCAGAAGCAGATGGACGCCGCTGCCCAGGACATCGCCGTACTGGAGCGCTGCAATGTGCCTTACCAGGTGCTGGACCGGGCTGGCTGCGTACAGTTCGAGCCGGGCCTGGCACCCAGTGCCGACAAAATTGTCGGCGGTCTGCGCCTACCCAACGACGAAACCGGTGATTGCCACCTGTTTACCACCCGGCTGGCGGCCAAATGCGCCGAGCTGGGGGTCAAATTCCGTTATAACTGCAACATTCAGGAGCTGCTCAGCGATGGTGCGCGAGTCACCGGCGTGCGCGCCGGCGACGAGATCCTGCGGGCCGACAGCTATGTGCTGGCGCTGGGCAGCTACTCGCCGCAACTGCTGCGCAGCCATGGCATCGATCTGCCGGTCTACCCGGTCAAGGGCTATTCACTGACCCTGCCGGTCAGCAACCCCGATATGGCCCCGGTATCGACCGTGATGGACGAAACCTACAAGGTCGCCATTACCCGTTTCGCTGAGCGTATCCGGGTCGGCGGCATGGCAGAATTGGCCGGTTTCGATACCGAACTGCGCGACAAGCGCCGGGCTACCCTGGAAATGGTGGTCGGCGATCTGTTCCCGCAGGGCGGTGATGCTGCTCAGGCCAGCTTCTGGACCGGATTCCGGCCGATGACCCCGGACGGCACGCCGATCATTGGCGCCACTGCCTTGCGCAATCTTTATCTGAACACCGGCCATGGCACGTTGGGCTGGACCATGTCCTGCGGCTCCAGCCAGTTGCTGGCCGATCTGATGAGCGGCCGCAAGCCGGCCATTCGCAACGAAGGTTTCGGCATCGACCGTTACACCACCTACAAGGAGACTCGCCGGAATGTCCGTACAGCGTCTGCACACTAACCGCCGCATGAGCCAGATCGTCATCCACCAGAACACCGTCTATCTGGCCGGTCAGGTGGCGGCCGACGAGGATCTGGCCAGCGATGCCGCGACCCAGACCCGCAGCACCCTGCAGGAAATCGAGAAGCTGCTGGCCGAGGCCGGTAGCGACAAGACCAAGATTCTGTCGGTGACCATCTACCTGAAGGACATCGATGCCGACTTCGAGGCAATGAACAGTGTCTGGGACCAGTGGCTGCCGCAAGGCACCGCCCCGGCCCGCGCCACAGTCGAAGCCAAGCTGTGCGAACCGGAGATTCTGGTGGAAATGTCGGTGGTGGCTGCACTCTAAGCGCCACTGCTGAGGATTGCCGCGCCGCTGTGTGGCTCGCAATGACGATAACAGCCATCCCGGTTGCCAGAATCTGTCATCGCGCGGGCCGCAGGCCCGTGGCGATCCAGCTATCGAGTACCCCCATCAGCCTGTTGCTCCCTGCGACCACAACAGTCTGATAATCTAGGCCTTGGCGGGGCACCCAGCCCCGCATTTTTTCAAGAATTCAACATGCGCCCAGCCCAAGCTCTGATCGATCTCAACGCCCTGCGCCACAATTACCAGCTGGCCAAGAGCCTGTCCGGCCGCCAGGCATTGGCGGTGGTCAAGGCCAATGCCTATGGCCATGGCGCCGTGCCCTGCGCCCAGGCGTTGGCGCCGGTGGCTGACGGTTTCGCGGTGGCCTGCATCGAAGAGGCCCTGGTACTGCGCGACGCGGGTATCGACAAGCCGATACTGCTGCTAGAGGGCTGGTTCGAGGCTGACGAGCTGGCGCTGATCCAGCAGCATCGGCTGTGGACCGTGATTCATCATCACGGCCAGTTGCACGACCTTGAGCAGGCGGATATCCGCCTGCCACTGAACGTCTGGCTCAAGCTCGACAGTGGCATGCATCGGGTTGGTTTCATGCCCGAGGAATATCCGGCGATCTGGCGCGCCCTGCAGGCTGGCGGCAAGGTTGCCAGTCTGACCAAGATGACTCACTTCTCGCGTGCCGACGAGCCTGAAACCGGCCGTACCGAACAGCAACTGGCGACCTTCGCTGCGGCTACCCGGGGTCTGGACGGGCCCAGCAGTCTGTGCAACTCCCCTGGCGTACTGGCCTGGCCACAGGCCCATGGCGACTGGCTGCGCCCCGGCATCATGCTCTACGGCGCTACCCCGTTCGAATTTCCGCAAGCCCAGGCTGAGCAGCTCAGACCGGTGATGCAGTTGGAGTCCAGGATCATCGCCGTGCGCCAGGTGGCGGCCGGTGAGCCGATTGGCTATGGCTCACGCTTCGTGGCGCCGCGCGACACCCGGGTTGGGGTGGTTGCCATGGGCTATGCCGACGGCTACCCCCGGCATGCCAAAGACGGCACGCCGGTGCTGGTTGACGGCCAGCGCACGCAACTGATCGGTCGGGTATCGATGGACATGCTGACCCTGGACCTGACTGACTTGCCGGGCAGCGGCTTGGGTAGCCTGGTACGGCTCTGGGGCACGGGTTTGAATGCCAGCGAAGTGGCCAGTTGGGCCACAACCATTCCCTATCAGTTGTTCTGCAACCTCAACCGGGTGCCGCGTCATTATCGGGACTGATTGTCGCAAGCGTTGAAAATTCTGAACAGTCGTGCAATGATGCCCGGCATCAGATTCCAATAACGCTTGTCGATACATCCCGGAGGATCCCGACCTTGGACGTTGGTGCCCGTCTTAAAGCTATTCGCAAACTTAAAGGTTTGTCCCAGCGTGAACTGGCCAAACGCGCCGGTGTCACCAACAGCACCATCTCCATGATCGAGAAAAACAGCGTCAGTCCCTCGGTCAGTTCCCTGAAAAAAGTTCTATCCGGCATTCCCATGTCGCTGGTTGATTTCTTTTCCCTGGAGCTGGAACAGGATGCCCAGCGTCAGGTGGTCTACCGGGCCGACGAACTGCTGGATATCGGCGCGGGGGAAGTGACCATGAAGCTGGTCGGCAAGGGTCACCCGAATCGAGCCTTCTCGTTCCTCAACGAAATCTACCCGCCCGGCTCCGATACCGGCCCGGATATGCTTAACCATGAAGGTGAGGAGGCCGGTATCGTGGTTAGCGGCCAGTTGGAGCTCACTGTTGGCAGCGAGATCTATATTCTCGACACCGGCGACAGTTACTACTTTGAAAGTAACCAGCCACACCGCTTCCGTAACCCGTTCGAAACGGCCTGCGTGCTGATCAGCGCCACGACCCCGGCAAACTTCTGATCACTGCGGCGGGAAACGACTCAATACCTTGGCGGCCAGTTCGTGCATCTTGCGGCTGCGCTCGGCGGGTGTCTGTTCACCGTCGCGCAGAACCTCGCTGGCACTACCGCGCCAGACCAACTGGTTGTCCTGGGCATCGAACAGGTCGATCTGCAGGGTGCCAACCCGGTAGTCGACCGTGCGGGTTTCATAATAGCCCGGGCCGCCCCAGCCGCCGCGCCAGTAACCTCCCCAATATCCACCGTAGCTGGTGGTGACCTGATCCTGGCGATTTTCCACCACTAGATGAGCGCGCACGGTCAGGTCTGGCTCGGTTCCGGCTACGGCCGGGCGCAGGCCGCGCACATCCAGCTGCCCGGCCACCGCTTCACGAATGCGCTGAGTGGTCAGGTCGCTCTGGAGGCGTGGGTCGGCCGGGGCATAACTGACTGCAGGCTCGGCCCAGGCCCAACTGCGGTACTGGGTATAGCTGCGGTTGGGGTCATAATCCTGTTGTATCGGGCTGCTCTGGCAGGCAGCCAGAAGCATGAACAGCGGGAACACTGACAAGTAGCGAAACATGACGAACTCCCTGAGCATATCTCTCACTTCAGACCGCTTGAGCGGGCATTGGTTCGAGCCGCCAACAGCTCTGCTTCCGGGCCTGGGGCTCCGGCCAGCGAGCGATACAGGCTGACCATCGCCAGCGCGGTGGTGGTGCGGCTCTGCTCCAGACGATCACGCAGATCGCTGAGTTCCTGCTCGGCGGTCAATACTTCAAAGTAGTTGATATAGCCCTGACGGTAGCGGTCCTGAGCCTGCGCCACGGCGATATCGGCAGCGGCCACCGCCTGCTGCAGACGGGCGTCGGTATCCAGGCCGCGGTGGTAGCGGACCAGCCAGGTTTCGGTCTCCTCCAGCGCCAGTAGCAGGGTCTGACGATAGGCGGCCAGGGCCTCGGCACTGCTGGCTTGGGCGGCATCAACCCGGGCATTGACCCGTCCGCGATCCAGAAAGCTCCAGTCGACTCCCAGCATCAGGCTGCGTGAACTGCTGCCGGCACTGAACAGGTCGGCACCGGAGCCAGCTACGGAGCCCAGCAATGCATCAAGACTGAAGCGCGGGAACAGGTCGGCACTGGCCACCCCAATCAGGGCGTTGCTGCTGGCCAGCCGCCGCTCGGCGGCACGAATGTCAGGTCGGCGGCGCAGCAGTTCGCCAGGGGTGCCAGGGCTGATCAGCATCGGCATGGCTGGCAATGGCTGGGAGGCAAGCAGTGCTGGCGGCCAGTTCCCGGGTGGCTGGCCGGTCAGCACGCTGATGCGGTGCAGGCTGACCTGGATGCTCGCTTCGAGTTCGGGCAGAAGGGCCTGGCGAGCCTGCAACTGGGCTTCGGCGCGTACCTGATCGAGCAGAGTGCCGCGTCCGGCTTCCAGCCAGGTGCTGACCAGATCCAGCGAAGCCCGTTGCAGTTCGACATTCTGCTGCGCTACCTGATGACGCAACTGCAAACCGCGCAGCTCGAAGTAGCTGGTGGCCAACTGGCCAATCAGGGCAACCTGCAGGGCGCCCAGATCGGCTTCGCTGGCCTCAAGTGCGGCAGCTTGCGCCTGCGTCAGACGACTCAGGCGGCCGAACAGGTCCAGCTCCCAGCTCAGCGCCAGCCCGGCCTGATAACGCTCGACCCGCTCCCGACCGTTGACTGGGCGTTCCAGTTCCGCCAGATACTGCTCACCGGCACTGGCGTTCAGGCGCGCACTGGGCAGTTGTTCGAGCCGGGCGCCGCGTAGCAGGGCCTGGGCCTGCTGGTAACGGGCCAGCCCGGCCTGCAGGTCTTGATTGTGGGCCAGGGTCTGGGCGATCAGGCTATCGAGCAACGGGTCGTCAAAGCCGCGCCAGAAGTGCTGTTCAACAGCCGGGTCGGTCGCCGCCACACCCGGATCTTCGGCAAAGTGTGTCAGTGCCGGCAGCTCCGGCGGCTGATAGTCGGGGCCGGCGGCGCAGCCGGCCAGGATCAATGCGCCAGTGATGATGAGCGATTTATGCATGGTGCGTTTGCTCCGGGGCTGCGGTTTGGCTGCGCCTTTGCGCCAGCCGGCGCAGGGCGACATAAAACACCGGGGTCAGCAGCAGGCCGAACAGGGTCACGCCGATCATGCCGGTGAAGACCGTGATCCCCATGGCGTTGCGCACTTCACTGCCGGCGCCGCTGGCCAATACCAGCGGGACCACGCCGGCGATGAAGGCCACCGAGGTCATGATGATCGGCCGCAGGCGCAGACGGCAGGCTTCCAGGGCTGCACTCAGGGTGTCATGGCCCTGCTGCTCCAGATCCCGGGCGAACTCGACAATCAGGATGGCGTTTTTGCACGCCAGCCCCATCAGTACCACCAGCCCGACCTGAACGAAGATGTTGTTGTCGCCTCCGCTCAGCCAGACCCCGAACAATGCCGCCAGCAGGCACATGGGCACGATCAGGATCACCGCCAGTGGCATGACCCAGCTCTCGTAGAGTGCCGCCAGCACCAGAAACACCAGCAGCACTGCCAGCGGGAATACCACCAGCGCGGCATTGCCCTGATTGACCTGCTGGAAGCTCAGGTCGGTCCACTCCAGGGTCATGCCCGGCGGCAGGGTGTCGGCGGCTATCGCAGTGACCGTGGCCAGGGTCTGGGCCGACGACAGTATGCCCGGATCGGATTGCCCCAGCAGATCGGCGGCCGGATAGCCGTTATAGCGGATCACCGGGTCAGGGCCGAAGCTTTCATGCAGGCTGACCATGCTGCTGAGTGGCACCATGTCGCCCTGAGCGTTACGGGTGTAGAGATGGTCGAGGTCGCTGATCTCGTCGCGGAACGGCGCATCGGCCTGTGCCATGACCCGATAGGTGCGGCCGAACAGGTTGAAGTCGTTGATGTACTGCGAGCCGAAATACAACTGCAGGGTGGCGTACAGTTCATCCAGCCGCACCCCCTGAGCCTTGGCCTGCAGGCGGTCAACCTCGGCGTCCAGTTGCGGCACGTTGGACTGGTAGGAGCTGAACGGGAAAAACATGCCCGGGGCCTCGCTGAGTCCCAGTGCCAGGCCATCGACTGCCTGTTGCAGCTCGCCGTAACCGGCGCCGCGGCGGTCCTGCACATACAGCGAATAACCTGAACCGGTGCCCAGGCCGAACACTGGCGGCGGCATAAAGGTCACCGCGAAGCCCTCGTCGATGGTTGCCAGCTTGCCGTTGAGCTCCTCGCTGATCTGTTCGGCGCTGCGCGTGCGCTGACTGAAGTCGTCGAACAGGATGAACACGGTGCCGACATTCGGTGTGTTGGTCCCCTGCAGCGCGTTGAAGCCGACAAACGCTGCCGCATGCGCCACCCCCTCGGTTGCCAGGGCAATATCACTGACCTGGCGAGCTACTGCTTCGGTGCGGTCGAGGGTGGCGCCTGGCGGCAGGCTGATGCTGCCGACCAGATAGGTCTTGTCCTGGGTCGGAATGAACCCGCCGGGCACCTGGCTGAACATCAGCGCGGTACCGGCCAGCAGCAGGACATAGACGCCGAAGACCCAGCCGCGGCGGCTCAGGCTGCGCCCGACCAGATGCTGGTAACGTTCGGCATTGCGCAGGAAAAAGCGGTTGAACGGCCGGAAAATCCAGCCGAACAGCTGGTCGATCACTCGCGCCGGCAGGTCCGCGGCGGCGCCGTGCGGTTTCAGCAGGGTGGCAGCCAATGCTGGCGACAGGGTCAGCGAGTTGATCGCCGAGATCACAGTAGCGATGGCGATGGTCATGGCGAACTGACGATAGAACTGACCGGTGATGCCGTCGAGAAAGGCCATGGGCACGAATACTGCGCACAACACCAGACTGATGGCCACAATCGGCCCGCTGACTTCGCGCATGGCCTGGTGCGCCGCTGCCAGGGGTGCCAGACCCTGTTCGATGTTGCGCTCGACGTTCTCGACCACGACGATGGCATCATCGACCACGATGCCAATCGCCAGGACCATGGCGAACAGGGTCAGGGTGTTGATCGAAAAGCCCAGCAGCAGCAACACGGCGAAGGTGCCGATGATCGATACCGGTACTGCCAGCAGTGGGATCAGCGAGGCGCGCCAGGTCTGCAGGAACAGGATCACCACCAGCACCACCAGTGCTACCGCCTCGAGCAGGGTCATGATCACGGCCTTGATCGAGGTACTGACGAACACTGTCGGGTCGTAGGCGACCTCCCAGCTCAGGCCTTCGGGGAAAGCTTCGGCCAACTCGGCCATCTTTGCCCGCACTGCCGCCGAGACCTCTAGCGCATTGGAGCCGGGCGACTGGAAAATCGGGATGGCCACCGCCTGACGGCCGTTGAGCAAGGCCCGCAGAGCATCCTGCGAAGCCGCCAGCTCGATCCGCGCAACATCGCGCAGGCGGGTGATTTCGCCGTTGGCCCCGGTCTTGAGCACGATGTCGCCGAACTCTTCAGGCGTTTCCAGCCGGCCCCGGGCATTGATCGCAATCAGCAGTTCCGAGCCTTGCGGCATGGGCGGCGCGCCGATCTGGCCGGCCGAGACCTGAATATTCTGCTCCTGCACGGCGCTGCTGATGTCGCTGGCGGTCACGCCCAGCGAGGCCGCCTGCTGTGGGTCGATCCACAGGCGCATGGCATAGTCGCCGGCACCGAACAGCCCGGCTTCGCCGACGCCGGGAATACGTGCCAGCTCATCGCGGATATTGAGCACCGCGTAATTGCGGATATAGGTGGCGTCCAGGCTGTCGTCCGGCGAAATCAGATGCACCGCCATCATCAGGTTGGGCGACTGTTTCTGGGTGGTGACCCCGAGCCGGCGCACATCCTCGGGCAGCCTTGGCAACGCCTGGGAGACCCGATTCTGAACCTGCACCTGGGCCTGATCCGGGTCGGTACCCAGGGCAAAGGTCACGCTCAGCGCCAGGCTGCCGTCGCTGCCGGCCACTGACTTCATATAGATCATGTTCTCGACCCCGTTGATCGCTTCTTCCAGCGGGGTGGCCACCGTTTCCGAGATGGTCTTGGGGTTGGCGCCGGGATAGCTGGCGCTGACCAGTACGCTGGGCGGTACTACCTCGGGGTATTCGCTGACCGGCAGCAGCGGAATGCTGATCAGGCCGACCACGAAAATAATGATCGACAGCACCGAGGCAAAGATCGGCCGGTCGACGAAAAAGCGTGAAAAATTCACGGCAAAATCCTCCCGGGACGCGCCCCTGGACGCGCCCGTACATACATCATGGAATGGTTTTTGGGATTAGAGCTGTAGCGGCTCGGTCAACTGGGCCACCCGGGTCGGGGCCGGGGTAACGACCGGCTCGGGGGTTACCGGCATACCGGGGTACATGATCCGTTGCAGGCCGTTGACCACGACCCGATCGCCCGGCTGCAAGCCATTGCGGATCAGCAACTGGCCGTCGACCTGCTGGCCGGTCTGCACGGTCCGCCGTTGCGCGCGGTTGTCGTCATCCAGCACATAGACATAGCGCCGGTCCTGATCGGTCAGAATGGCCTTCTGATCGATCAGGATCGCCTGCTCCAGTGCGGCGATGGGCATTTCCACCCGGGCAAACTGCCCTGGACGCAACAGGCCATCGGGGTTGGCCAGAACCGCACGGAACTGCAGGGTGCCGGTGGCGCTGTTGAGCTGGTTGTCGATGAAGTCCAGATGGCCAGAATGGGAATAACTGCTCTCACCCGCCAGGCTGACGCGTACCGGCATCTGGGGCCGGGTGGCCAGCAGCGCCTGGCTGGCCTGTGAGGTTTGCTGATCACCGTCGAAATAGACGTGCAGCGGGTCGACCGACACCAGCGTGGTCAGCACGGTGGTGTCAGCGCTGGCCAGGTTGCCCGGGGTTACCAGGGCGCGACCGATTCGACCGCTGATCGGCGCTCGTACTTCGGTGTAGTGCAGATCCAGCCGGACGCTGTCGAGCGCCGCCTGGGCTGCGTTCAGCGCTGCCTGGGCCATGGACTGGGCAGCGCTGCGCTGCTCGAACTCCTCGCGTGAAATGGCCCGGCGTTCCCACAGCAATTCGGCGCGCCTGGCCTCGCTGGTGCTCAGCGCCAATTGGCTGCGCAAGCGCTCAAGCTCGGCAACCGCCGCCCGCTCGCGAGCCTGGTAGGGGCGCTGATCGATGATGAACAGCACATCACCCTGGCTGACCAGCTCGCCTTCCTCGAAACGGAGCTGATCGATATAGCCGCTGACCCGTGGGCGCAGTTCAACCGTTTGGGGTGCCACCACGCGGCCGGTAAAGCTGCCCCACAGAGTGGTGTCGCGGACTTCGACCTCGGCCACCTGGACCATGGCCGGCTCAGGCTCCATGGTTGTTTCCTGGCCGCGCGCATCGCAGCCGGAGAGTTGAGACAGCAACCAGGCGGCGCCCAGCAATGCCAGGGTGGATGGAATGATACGGGTATGCATGACTTGCTCACTTCCCTTGTCGGGCTCATCGTGAAGAAACGGCGCCATGAAAGGTGATGGCTAACCGAGAGGCTTACCTTAAGGTCAGAGGCAGATGGGGTGATAGCGGATTACTGCGAATTGATTGCCTGATTCTGCATAGCGTTATTTTTATTCCATTCCTGCTCGCCCCATGAAGGGGCACTGGATGGTTTTTATGATCTTAGATGAAGCCTGTATGACAAGGGTTTGCGCATTTCTGCCGAATTATTGCCTGATCCTGCAAAGCTGCCGGAAGGGTATTAGCGATTGTCTGATCCTGCGTATACTCGCGGTGAACCCTGTGGAGCACTCCGATGAGCGATCAGCCCAACCACCCTTTGTGCCGCAAACTGGCCGATCTGGTATTGGCCCACATGCCCGAAGAAGGCTTCAGCGAGACCGTCATTCCCGGTCTGGCGCTGTTTCGAGGTGATGGGCCGAGCAGTTGCAGTTCGGCCGTCTACCAGCCCTCACTGTGCGTCATCGCCCAAGGCCGCAAGAGCGTGCGCTTTGGCGATCGCGAGATCATCTATGAACCGCTGAGCTGTATGATCTCCAGCGTCGATCTGCCGGTAATCGGCCAGATTATTGATGCCAGTCCGGAAAACCCCTATCTGGCGGTCAAATTCGATTTCGACCCGGCCGAGGTCGCCGAGCTGGTCATGGAGCTGGGTCAGGACCTGTCGCCCCAGCGTAGTGACAGCGACTGCCCGGGCATGGGCTGCGGGGTCTGCGTTGGGCAGGCTGATTTTGCCATTCTCGATGCCATGTCCCGGCTGGTGGCCCTGCTTGACTCACCCGCTGATGCACGCATTCTGTTACCGCTGATTCGTCGCGAGCTCATTTATCGTGCTCTGGTTGGCGAAATGGGCCCGCGGATGCAGGAGTTCGTGCGCGCCGATAGCCAGGCCCAGCGTGTGGCGCGGGTCATCAGCCGACTCAAGGAGCGCTTCAGCGAACCGCTGCGCATTCGCGAGCTGGCCGACGAGGTCAACATGAGCGAGTCGACCCTGTATCACAGTTTCAAGCAGGTCACCCGGATGTCGCCATTGCAGTTCCAGAAAAAGCTGCGGTTACATGAGGCGCGCCGACTGATGCTCGGCGAAGGACTGGAAGCCGCCACCGCCAGTTATCGGGTCGGCTATGAAAGCCCTTCGCAGTTCAGTCGCGAATACAGCCGCCTGTTCGGCGCTCCACCGCGTGCCGATGTCGACAAGCTGCGCCGTGAGCCGAGGTTGGAGGTCAGGGCCTGACTGGCTCGACCAGCATGCCTTCGGCAAACACCACCCGCACCAGCAGTCCGCCCAGTATCGTGCCACTGTGCAGGCTGATTTCGGCGCGGTGGGCGCGGCAGATTTCGCCGACGATCGACAGCCCCAGACCGGTGCCCTCGCCCTGGTGGTAAAAACGTTCGAAGACCTTGCCGCGCTCGGCTTCGGGAATGCCCGGGCCTGAGTCTTCGACTTCCAGGCTTGGGCCCGGCCCCAGGCGCAAAATGATCTGCCCGCCCGCCGGAGTATGGGCCAGGGCATTGTCGATCAGGTTGCTCAGTAGTTCCTGCAGCAGGGTCGGTTCACCCCAGATCTGCGCATCGTGCTCGGCTTCCAGCGCCAGTTCGATCCCGCGCTGATGGGCCAATGGCGCCAGCGCCATGCCCAGCTCCTGGATCAGCGGTCTCAGCGCTACCCGTTCGGCGCTGCCTTCGGCTACTGCGCGGGCGCCGCGCTCGATCCGGGCCATCGACAACAGGCGGTTGGCCAGGCCGATAGTCCGATCGGTGCTGAGCAAGCCTTCTTCCAGCGCCTGGCGCCAGGCCTGCGGGTCATCGCTGCGCAAACCCAGCTCCAGTCGGGCCTTGAGCCCGGCCAGCGGGGTCCGCAGTTCGTGCGAGGCTTCGGCGATGAAATCGCGCTGGCGCTCGAAGTTTTCCCGTAACCGGCCGGTGAAATGGTTGATCGACTCGACCAGTGGCTGGACTTCGCGCTGCAGCCCTTCGGTGCTGATCGGGCGCAGGTCATCACTGCGTCGGCTGGCGACCTGATCGCGCAGCCGGCGAAGCGGTGTCAGTGCGGCGCTGACCGCCAGCCACGACAGCAGCAGAGCGCTGGCGGCCAGCACGCCAAGGTTGATCAGCGATTGACGCTGCAGGTTGCGCGCCATGCGTTCGCGCGCACCCAGGGTTTCGGCCACCCGGATCTCCGCCACACCCTGGACGCTGGCAGTACTGACGGGTTGCAACAAGCTGACCAGCCGTACGCCGTTGCCGCGATAGTCGCTGGTGTAGAAACGCGCCAGTGCCGGGTAATCGCGGGTCAGTTCGGCATCCTCGGGAGGCGCCGGCAGATCTTCGAAGCCCGACAGGGTCTGGCCCTGGGGGTTGAGCACCTGATAGTACAGCCGGCCGGAGATGTCGTAGGCAAAGTTGTCCAGGGCGATATAGGGCACGTCGACAAACAGTTCGCCGTCGGCATCGTACAGTCGTTCGGCCACTGCCCGTGCCGAGGACAACAACGAGCGATCGTAGGCGGTATCCGCCGCACGCTGGGCATTGCGATAGCCGCGATCGCCCACCAGCACCAGCAGAATCGCCAGCATCAGTGCCAGCCAGCGCAGCAAGCTGGAGCGCAGGCTACCGGCGCTGCTCACGTGGCGGCCTCGAGCAGATAGCCCAGGCCACGGAAGGTGACGATTCGCACCGGGCTGCCGTCGAGCTTGCGCCGCAGCCGGGAAATATAGATTTCAATCGCCTCGGGGTTGGCGTCCTGGTCCAGACCAAACACCTTGCCGGCCAGTTGATCCTTGCTCATGACCCGCCCGGGACGGGCGATCATGGCTTCGAGAACCGCATGCTCACGTGATGGCAGTTGCAGTGGCTGGCCATCCAGGCTGAAGCGCCGGTCGTTGAGGTCGTAAACCAGTGGGCCGCAGTGCTGCTGGCGCTCACCCCCCATCAGGCTGCGCCGCAGCAGCGCCTTGGCCCGGGCTTCGAGTTCACTGAGTTCGAAGGGTTTGGCCAGGTAATCGTCGGCGCCCAGATTCAGTCCGCGCACCCGGTCGTTGACTTCGCTGCGGGCTGTGAGCATCAGCACCGCCAGGGTCTGACCGCGCTCGCGCAATTGCCGCAACACGTCAAAACCGTCGAGCCTGGGCAGCCCGACATCGAGAATCGCCAGCGCATAGTCCTCACTGCGCAGGGCCAGATCGGCGGCCACGCCATCGTGCAGGGTGTCCACGGTCCAGCCCGCCGCCTTGAGTGCGCGGGCCAGGCTATCGGCCAGTTCGGGGTCGTCTTCGACCAGCAGAATACGCACGGTGATCCTCGCTGTAGCTCTGTGTTCAGGCCTGAGTGTACACCGCTGATCGGCTCTGCCTAGTCGCCGGAATGATGACAGGTTGGTGAAAGGTTGGGCGCATAGCATCACTCCACGGTCGAGTAGACCGACAACAAAAACAATGGAGAGCACGCCCCATGACAAGCATCCCGCTGGCGCGTTGGCGCCTGGCCTGTACCGCTACCCTGTCCTGTCTGATCGCCAGCCCGCTGGCTCTGGCCGACGGTTTTATCGAAGGCAGCAGCGCCAATCTGGAACTGCGCAATATCTATTTCAACCGCGATTTCCGTGAAGGCACCGGCCAGTCCAAGCGCGAGGAGTGGGCCCAGGGCTTTCTGCTCAATATCCAGTCCGGTTATACCCAGGGTCCGGTCGGCTTCGGCCTTGATGCCCAGGGCCTGCTTGGAGTCAAGCTCGATTCCGGGCGCGGACGTACCGGCACCGGCTTGTTACCAACCCACGACGATGGGCGCGCCGCCGACGAATACAGCAAGCTGGGACTGACCGCCAAGGCGCGGATCTCCGAATCCGAGTTACGCCTGGGCACCCTGATGCCCAAGCTGCCGGTCCTGCAGCCCAACGACAGTCGCATCCTGCCGCAGACCTTCGAGGGTGGCATGCTCAACATCAATGAAATTGACCAGTTGGGCATCAGCCTCGGACGGCTGACCAAGGCCAAGGATCGTGACTCGACCGATGCCCAGGACATTGCGCTGAACAACAAAAACCGCCGCTTCGGTGGCCGTTTCAGTGCCGACCACTTTGATTGGGTGGGGCTGAACTACACGTTCGTGCCCGGCCTGGCGGGCAGTTACCATCTGGCACAACTGGATGATATCTACCGCCAACAGGTTTTCTCGCTCAACCACCAGCGCCCGCTGGCTGCTGGCCAACTGCGCGGCGAGCTGCGGGTCGCGGTCTCCGACGACCAGGGCTCGGCCCGTGCCGGCAAGATCGACAACCAGGCCTGGCAGGGCACTCTGGGTTATGCCCAGGATGGTCACCGGCTGATGCTGGCGCTGCAAAAAATGCGTGGTGACAGCGCCTTCCCCTATGTCGATGGCAGCAACCCCTATCTGGTCAACTTCGTGCAGATCAACGACTTCGCCGAAGCCGGCGAGCGCTCCTGGCAACTGCGTTACGACTATGACTTCAAGCAGCTTGGCATCCCCGGCCTGAGCTTCATGAGCCGCTACATCAAGGGTGATCAGGCACGCCTGGTCAATGGCGAGCGTGGCCGTGAATGGGAGCGTAACAGCGAGCTGCAATACGTAATCCAGGACGGTCCGCTGAAGAATGTCGGGCTGCGCTGGCGCAACGCGAGCTACCGTTCCAGCTTTGCCCGCAATGCCGATGAGAACCGCCTGATTGTCAGCTACACGCTGCCGATCTGGTAACTAGAATAAAAACAGAGGAGAACTCCCATGAAATCCGTTCTGCGTTCCACCCTGATGGCGGCTGCCTGCCTGTGTCTGGCCAACTACACTCTGGCCGACGAGCCGCGACGTCCTGAATGTATTGCCCCGGCCTCGCCCGGCGGTGGCTTTGACCTGACCTGCAAGCTGGCCCAGAGCGCGCTGCTCGACAGCAAGAAAATCAGCCGGCCGATGCGCGTCACCTATATGCCCGGCGGCGTCGGCGCGGTGGCCTACAATGCCGTGGTTGCCCAGCGTGCTGCCGAGGGTGGCACCATCACCGCATTCTCGACCGGGTCGCTGCTCAATCTGGCCCAGGGCAAGTTTGGCCGTTTCGATGAAAATGCGGTGAAGTGGCTGGCCGCAATCGGCTCCAGCTATGGCGCCATCGCCGTGCGTAGCGACTCCGAATTCCAGACCCTGGATGATCTGGTGGCCGCGCTCAAGGCTGATCCGGGCAAGGTCGTGATTGGCTCTGGTGGTACCGTCGGTGGCCAGGACTGGATGCAAACCGCGCTGATTGCCCGCGCCGCCGGGATTGATCCGAGCCGCCTGCGTTATGTAGCCATGGAAGGTGGTGGCGAACTGGCCACCGCGCTGCTCGGTGGTCATATCCAGGTCGCCAGTACCGACATCTCCGACTCGGTGCCGCATATTGAAAGCGGCAGCATGCGGATTCTGGCGATCATGTCCGAAGAGCGTCTGCCGGGCGCGTCTGTCGCCGACATTCCGACCGCCAAAGAGCAGGGCTATGACGTCACCTGGCCGGTAATCCGTGGCTTCTACATGGGCCCGCGGGTCAGCGACGCCGACTACGCCTGGTGGAAGAACACCTTCGATGAGCTGCTGGCCTCTGAAGACTTCGCCGAACTGCGTGAGCAGCGCGAGCTGTTCCCCTTCGCGCTGACCGGCGACGAGCTCGATAGCTACGTCAAGCAGCGGGTCGCCGAGCTCAAGCTACTGGCCGCCGAGTTCGGTCTGACCCAGTAATTCTCTCCTGACGTTCCCCTAAGGCCGGCTGCCCGCCGGCCGCTTCCGCGAGGATACCGCCATGTACCATCGCCTGTTCGCGGCGTGCCTGCTGCTGGTCAGCGCCTGCCTGGCCTGGATTGCCTGGGGCTACCATGCCCCGTTTTCCTACGAGCCGGTCGGGCCGCGGGCCTATCCGTTGTTGCTGCTCGGCCTGCTGGCGGCCGGTGCTCTGCTGATTGTCTGCAAGCCGACGCTGGAGCGTGGCGCGGATGAAGAGACGCTGCCGGCGCCGGCCGTGCTTGGCAAGGTTGGTCTGTGTCTGCTGCTTCTGTTGGCCATGGCGGCCCTGTTCGAGCTGCTGGGCTTCATCGTCACCAGCAGCTTGTTTGCCCTGGCCATGTGCCGGTTGTTCGGCGGTCGCTGGCTGCATGGGGCAATTCTCGCGGTGGTGCTCGGCATTGGTCTGTATTTGCTGTTCGACCGCATTCTCGATGTTCCCTTGCCGCTCGGCGTGCTGGCCGGGCTGGAGTTCTGATCATGGATACCCTCAGTTATCTCAGCCAGGGCTTTGGTGTGGCCCTGAGCCCGAACAACCTGATCACTGCCCTGTCCGGCACCCTGATCGGAACTGTGGTCGGCCTGTTGCCGGGGCTGGGCCCGATTAATGGGGTGGCGCTGCTGATTCCGGTGGCCTTTGCCCTCGGTCTGCCACCGGAAACCGCGCTGATCCTGCTCGCCTCGGTGTACCTGGGTTGCGAGTACGGCGGGCGGATTTCCTCGATCCTGCTCAATATTCCCGGCGAAGCTTCGGCGGTGATGACTACCCTGGACGGTTACCCGCTGGCGCGTCAGGGCAAGGGCGGTATCGCCCTGTCGATCTCGGCCTGGAGTTCATTTATCGGTGGCCTGATCGCTACCCTCGGGGTAGTTGCCTTTGCTCCGCTGCTGGCCCAGTGGGCGGTGTCCTTTGGCCCGGCCGAATATTTCATGCTGATGGTGTTCGCCATCGTCTGCCTGGCCGGGATGGCCGGCAACAAGCCGGTCAAGACCGCCGTGGCAGTGGTGATCGGTTTGCTGCTGTCGTGTATCGGCATCGACGCCAACAGCGGCGTCTACCGCTTCACCTTCGGCAGTCTGGGGCTGGCCGACGGCATTCAGTTCGTGGTGCTGGTGCTGGGGCTGTTCAGCGTCAGTGAAATCCTCATGCTGCTGGAGCGTACCCATCACGGCCAGGCGGCGGCCAAGGCCAGCGGGCGGATGCTGTTCAACTTCAAGGAAGGCGCTTCGGTATTTGCCACCAATATCCGCAGCGGTCTGACCGGTTTCATCTTCGGTATTCTGCCTGGCGCCGGAGCGACCCTGGCCAGTGCGGTCAGCTACATGTCGGAAAAACGCCTGGCCGGACCCAAGGGCAACTTTGGCAATGGCGACCTGCGCGGCCTAGCTGCTCCGGAAACCGCCAACAGCGCCTCGGCCTGCGGCTCGATGGTACCGATGCTGACCCTGGGTATCCCCGGTTCGGGCACCACCGCAGTGATGCTCGGCGCCCTGACCCTGTACAACATCACCCCCGGTCCGCTGCTGTTCCAGAACCAGCCGGATATCGTCTGGGGCCTGATCGCCTCGCTGTTCGTCGCCAACGTCATCCTGATCATCATGAACGTGCCGATGATCAAGGTGTTCACCCGCATCCTTGCGGTGCCGAACTGGGCACTGGTGCCGGCAATTGCGATCATCACCTCAATCGGCGTCTACGCCGTGCATGCCACCACCTTTGACCTGTTTCTGATGGTTGCCATCGGGGTGTTTGGCTATGTGCTGCGCAAGCTCGACTTCCCGCTGTCGGCGCTGCTGCTTGGCTTTATCCTTGGCGGCATGATGGAGAGCAACCTGCGCCGGGCACTGTCTATCTCCAATGGCGATCTGGCGATTCTCTGGAGCAGCCCGATCACCCTGGTCCTGTGGGCGCTGGTGGCGCTGATGGTGGCGCTGCCGTTCTGGCGCGGTTATCGGGCGCGCAAGGCCCGCCAGGTGCTGGCTGACGCAGCCAATGCCTGATCCTTTCAACCGGCTGGACCTGCTCAAGCGCGGGTCCACGCCGCTGATTGGCCTGCTCGGCGGCTGGTTAGCCAGTGTCGCCGACTGGCCATTGCCATGGATGGTCGGCTCGTTACTGGCGGTGATTGCCGTGCGTTGCTGTGGTTGGCTGGCCACACCGTTGCCGGGTGGTCGGCAGGCCGGGCAATGGATCGTTGCCAGCGCCATTGGCCTGCACTTCACCGCCCCGGTGTTCGCCCAGATGTTGGCGCATTGGCCGGTGATTGTGCTCGGCGCCATGGGCACCTTTCTGCTCAGTCTGATCGGTATCGCCATCCTGCTGCGCGCCGGGGTCGACCGGCCCACCGCCTGGTTCGCCAGCATGCCCGGCGGCGCCAGCGAAATGGTGGTGCTGGGGCTTCGGCATCAGGCTCATCCGGCCCGGGTCGCCGCCGCCCACAGTCTGCGCCTGCTGTTGGTCGTGCTGATCATTCCGGCGTTGTTCACCTGGGGGCTGCCCAGCCCCGAGCCGCTGCCGCCGGGTCGGGTCGACTGGGCCTGGCTGGCTGTGCTGCTGCCGCTGGGAGCGCTGGTCGCCCTGCTCTGGCGCCGTTTTCAACAACCTAATCCCTGGATGCTCGGCCCGCTGCTGGTATGCGCCAGCGCCAGCATTGTCTTCGAGCTGGATCTGGCCTTGCCGCCCGGCGCCGGAGAGCTGGGCCAATGGCTGATTGGCTGCGCCCTGGGCTGTCACTTTGATCGATCCTTCTTCCGCCAGGCGCCGGGGTTTTTGCTGCGGATCATGCTGTTCACTCTGCTGGCGATGCTGGTAGCTGCCGGCGCCGCTGAAGGGTTGAGCTGGTTTGCCGAGGTCGACGACCTGAGCCTGATGCTTGGCATGATGCCTGGTGGTATCACCGAACTGTGCCTGACCGCCGAAGCCCTGCACCTGTCGGTGGCCCTGGTCACTGCGTTGCAGGTGGTGCGGCTGTTTCTGGTGATGTTTCTGGCCGAGCCGCTGTATCGCTGCTGGGTGCCACCGGGGGCAGAGAAAGCGCGGGACAAAAGCGGTTAAGCTGTGCTGATTTGTGTGATCACGCCAAGGAGACAGCATGAGCAATACCGATAATCCAGGCCTCAAGGTTCGCCGTGAAGTCATGGGCGACGCCTTCGTTGATCGCGCCCTGGGCAACGCCACCGAGTTCAGCCAGCCGCTGCAGGCGTTCGTCAATGAGCATGCCTGGGGCGGGGTCTGGACCCGGGAAGGGCTGGACCGCAAGACCCGCAGTCTGATCACCCTGGCGGCGCTGACCGCGTTGAAATGCCCGCAGGAACTCAAGGGCCATGTGCGTGGCGCGTTGAATAACGGTTGCACGGTCGAGGAAATCCGCGAGGCATTGCTGCATTGCGCGGTTTATGCCGGTGTGCCAGCGGCCATCGACGCCTTCCGCGCCGCGCAGGAAGTAATCGACGCCCAGGCTTGAGGCGAGCCCAGCACACCCCGGGAGGCGGGAGCATCTGCTCCCGCAGCGCAGCTGGTGTATCCCCGGCCTTGAGCAGATGCTCAAGGCTCCCAGGAAAGCCCGAGGTTATGCTCGCGCGATGCGCCTGATCCGGCGCCAGCCGAGCACTATACCGCTGAGGCTGATCAGCAACCCGCCGAGGCTGAAGCCGATCAGCACTGCCTCGCGCAGGCGCGGGCGCTCCAGTAGCCAGGGCAGATCCCAGCTGTGCAGCAGGTTGAACAGCCAGCGGGCCAGACGTCGGTTGCGGTCCAGCACATCCAGCACCGCGCCGGTGTGTGGGTCGAGCTGTACCCAGGTGGCGGGCGCATCGTCAAAGCGGATGCGCAGCATCGGCAACGGCCGCAGCCGGTGACCGTACATGCTTTGCTCGGCGCGAGCCACATAGTAGAGGTCGTAGCGCTCGACCCATTCACTCTGCCAGACCACCCCCGGCAGGCCGGCTTGGGCCGCGGCCAGCAATTGGTTGCTATCCAGCTGTGTGCGGGCCTGGGCCTCAGGCTCAAGGCCGATGATCTGGCTCTGGCCATTGGCGGCGTAGCCGATCAGCCAGCTCTGGCCACCGAGCATGCGCCATTCCAGCTCGACCACCGGCGGGCCATTGGCGTTCAGCCGTGCCAGCGCGGTGGGCAGAGGCAGGTCGAACGCGGCCTGCTGCAGGTTGCCAGCCTGATATCCGGCCTGCGACCAGGCCGTCTGGCCGGCCAGCAGGTTCCATGGCCGCATCGACATCAGCCCGCTGAAGATCCAGGCCACCAGCACCAGCCCGAACAGCAGTCCGCCGATATGATGCCAACGGGCAAAGCCGCCGGGGTAAGGTGAACGTGAGCCGCTACGGTAGGGCTTGCTGAACCGCCAGCGCAGCAGGCCGACAACCATACCCAGTACGGCCAGCAGGGTGGCGGCCACGGACAGATACACCACCGCGTCGTGCCACAGCGGCTGCAGCCAGTTGCCGCGCAGCGGGTAGATCCAGTGCAGCCAGGCGCCGACCCAGTTCCAGCCGCGCTCCAGCGCGGTGACATCGCGCACCACGGCGCCGCTGGCACTGGAGATGTATAACCAGCGACGCTGTTCGTCGGCGATCTGCAGCCGATGCAACGGCCGGTCCGGATCAAGGCTGCGGGTATGGGTCCAGGGGTCTTCGTCGATCAGCCCGTGGTAGTTCAAGGCCACGCCCGGGGCGAACTGGGCGGCACTGGCCAGTGCCAGTTCGGCGTCGACAGCCGCGACTGGCTGGCCGGTTCGGGCGTCGAAGGCGCGGACCTGGGTAGCCTGGTTCAGCAGGTAGTGCGGCTGGCCGGCGATGCTGGTCAGGCGCAGGCTGTTGACTGGCTCGGCCAGCCCGTTGAGCAGCCGGTCCGGCTCCACGCAGCAGTCGTCCAGCGCTAGTACCGGTAGGCGCGCCCAGTGCTCGGCCGGGGTCAGCTTGGGGTAGCCGACATACAGCATCACCAGCCCGGAGCCGAACCACAGCGCCAGTAGCAGGCACAGACCAATACCCAGCCAGCGATGCCAGAGATACAGATAGCGTTTCATGGCTGGCTATCCCCCCCTTCGCCCCGGTCCCGCTGGGCCGTGCAGTCTGGATTCAGAACCGTACATGCGCTGTCAGCTCCAGGTCGCGTGGCTCGCCCAGGTAGTACTGGCCGTTGCTCTGGTGAATAAAGCGGGCGTACTGCTCGTCGGTCAGGTTGCGGGCGCGCAGGGTCAGATCGCTGCCACTGTCGAAGCGGTAGCGCAGGAAGGCGCCGTACAAGGTATAGGACGGCACCCACTGGGTATTGGCATGGTTGGCGTAAACCGAGGAGACGTAGCGGGCATCCAGGCCGCCCTGCCAATGGCGGTTGAAGTCCTGGGTCAGCCACAGGTTGGCGACCTGTTTTGGAATATTGCTGGGGGTCTTGCCCTTGCGCGAGATGATGTTGCTGCCGCTGCGCTCGTTGAAATCATCGAAGCGCGCATCGACCCAGCCCAGATTGCCTTCGAGCAGCAGGCGCTCGGTCAGTTTGAACGAGGCGCCGAGCTCTATCCCCTCGGAGGTCTGCTGGCCGACCGGTACAGTGCTGCCAGGGTTGTTCGGGTCGGCGACCGGGAAGTCCCGACGCACGATCCGGTACAGCGCGACGGTGGCGCTGGCGCGACCATCAAGAAAGTCCAGCTTGCTGCCGACTTCCCATTGTTCACCGGTGCTCAGGTCGAAATCGCGTACCTGGGTGAAGCTGGCACTGGTCAGGGTGCCGCCTGGCGGCTCGGCCGAGGTGCTGTACTGGGCGTAGAGCATGGCCTGATCGGTCAGGTCCCAGACCAGGCCCAGGCGCCCGGTGAAGGCGTCCCAACGACGGGTAAAGCGGGCCGGGTCGGTGGCGCTGACGGTGCGATGGTTGATCACCCGCAGGTCGATGTGGTCGTAGCGCAGGCCGCTGACCAGGGCCAGGTCGGGGCGCAGTTGCAGGCGGTTTTCGGCGAACAGCGCGCGGGTCTCGACCCGGTTGCTGCGGTCCTTGTTCCAGCCACGACTGATGCCGGGAATATCATCGAAGGAGCCGGGATCAAAGCCGTTGGGGTCGACGCTATCGAGCAGTGCGTTGACCGACAGCGGAAAGCGGGTCTGGCGGTTGCGGCTGAAGTCGGCACCCAGTGCCCAGTCACTCGGTAGCGGGCCCAGATGGCTATGGGTCAGCCATTCCAGGCGGTTGCCGTTGAGTTCCTGGCTGTGCCGTTGCATGTAGGCGGCCGAACGCTCTACCGCGCTGTTGTCGGGGGTATAGCGGTAGACCTCGAGGTTGCGGTAATCACGCTGGCCACGGTAGTGGTAAAAAGTGTTGCGCAGGCTGCTGCCGGGGGCCAACTGATACTCGGTGATTGAACGCAGCCAGCGCACGCGCTGCTCGTAGCGGCCATCGGCGACGTTGTAGTTGTTGAACCGGGTGCGGCGGTCGATGCGTAGTTTTCCCTGGCGCGGGTTGAGCGTCGGGGTGCCCCAGTAGGGGCTGTCTTCCCATTCTTCCAGATACTCGAGCGCCAGGGTGTGCGACAGCTGCGGGGTCAGGTCGCTGAGCAACGAGAACGCCAGGTTGTTGGCTTCGCGCTCCTGGCGGTCGATATAGCCATTGCTGGTGCTGCGGCTGGCATCCAGGCGCAGGTAGTGCCGCGCGCCGGGACCGTCGTTGAGCGCCTGGTTGCTGCCCACGGCCAGTTCGTGGCGGTCGAAGCGGGCGTAGCGCAGACGTGCTTCGCTGGCGTTGGCGCCGCGGTTGGCCAGCTTGGTCACGTAGTTCAGGGTGCCGCCGACCGAACCGCTGCCGTGGGCGAAGGACGAGGGCCCGCCGATCAGTTCGACACGATCATAAATCCAGCTGTCGATCGGGCGATTGGCGCTGTTGTACTGCAGGCTGATGCCGTTGAATAACTGATTGACCTGTGATCCATTAAAGCCGCGGTAGGCGACGTTGCCGCCATGCCCGGGCGGGGCGGCAGCATTCACGCCGGGCAGACTGTTGGCGATTTCCTGAAAGTCACGGGCACCGATGCGCTCGATCTTGGCGCTGTCGGCCACGCTGACCGAGGCCGGGTTTTCCCGTGGGGTTAGCCCCAGCCGCGAGCCGGTGCTGATCGGCTGGTCCAGATTGAGCCCCGAAGACTGTGCTTCGGTGCCGGTGATGGTTGTGCTGGGTAGCTCCAGCGGAGCATGGTCGGCCAGGGCGAGACCGCTGGCGCTGGCCAGCAGTATGGCGAAATACTCGGGCTTCATTGATGGTTATCCTGTATCAGACACGGAGCGGCGCCCGCGCATTGCGGGTGCCAATCAAGGTGTTGGAACAGGAGGAACTAGGGGGCTCGGGGGTTGGCCGGCGGCCAGGCCTGACGGGGTGACAGTGGCTGTAGCGGTGGCCAGGCCGGAACCAGCGCCGGGCGCCGCCGTAGCAGGCAGATCAAGGCCAGAACCAGAGTCAGGCTCAGGGTCGTGAGCTGGCATAGCGGGCAATTGAATGGCAGGCTCGGTGAGCCGGAGTGCTCCTTGAGCATGGGGTCGGCGACCAGGCTACCGTCAGACAGGCCCTCACCCAGCGAACAGAACGCCACCTGACCCAGCGCCAGCCCCAGTGCCAGATGGGCGCTGTGGGTGAGCGCACAGGAAAAGCCGCTGAGCAGGATGCTCAGATACAGTAGCAAGGCGATGTGGGTGCGCTGTTGTTTGCTCAGGGGCATGTTGGCAAATCTAGCAGGCCAACGTCGGTTCGCCAATCAACGTGTCGCGGTTTGTACATTGCGGCCCGCCCGACGTGCGATAATGCCAAGTACACCCGTTGTATTCACCCATCTTGATTGTAGTGACGATGCCGCGTCTTAAGCTCCTTTGTCACAAAGCCGTCATATCGGCCCTGCTGATGCTGTTGACTGCCGGCACCTGGGCCGAAGAGACCGATTCGGTACTCGACTGGGCCCTCTGGCCTATTCCCGGTGCGGTCAATCTGGTCGATGGCCAGCCGCGCGACGGTATTGCCATGGAAGCCCTGGACTTGCTGATGGCCCGGCTGCCGGAGCTGCAGCCACGTTACCGTCTGGCCAACCGCCCGCGCCAGCAGTACGACATGGAGCAGGGCCTGGCGTTCTGCTCGATGCCGCTGCTGCGCCGTGCTGACAGCGATCAGATCGGCTATTTCATCCCGTTCATGGCCAGCACGCCGATCCAGGCGGTGATCCGCCAGGACGATCGCGAGCGCTTCCCGCTCGAGAACGGCAGCCTGTCGCTGAGCCGGTTATTGGCCGACACTGACCTGCGTGGAGGGGTGTCGGGCTTTCGCACCTATCCGACGGAGCTGGCTGCCTGGTTCAGCGAAGCCCAGACCGCCGGGCGGCTGGAGTCTGTAACTGGCGCCCTGAGCGGTGAAAATCTGTTGCTGATGGTCAGTCATGGGCGGTTGGACTTCACCTTCGAATTTGCCACCGTCACCCGGGCCATTACCCGACGCCTGGCTGTCCAGGCTCCGTTGCTGAGCCTGCCGATCCAGGAGCATCGCGAGCTGGTGGAAACCGGCATCTACTGTACCCGCAGCGATTGGGGCCGGGCGATGGCCGCGCGGCTGGATCTGGCCGTGCGCCAGATTGCTGCCGAACCGGGTGTGCTGCTGGCGCTTTATGAGCGTTGGGTTCCGGAGGAAACCTACCAGGCGTTCGCCGATGAGCTGCGCGCCTACTATCTGCAGCGCGCCGGTCAGCCTACCGCTCTACCTTGATTGGTCGCGCCTGCGCAGCAGGGCTGTTCGTGTTGTCCGTCCGACGTGCGATAATGACGGGCACACATGCTGTACTCCGAGGTCCACCATGGCTACCCCGTTACTCAATTGCGATATGGGTGAAAGCTTCGGCGCCTGGCGCATGGGCTTGGACGAGCAGGTCATGCCCTGGGTCGATTGCGCCAATATCGCCTGTGGCTTCCATGCTTCCGACCCTGGCACCATGCGTCGTACCGTGCGTCTGGCGGTCGAACACGAGGTGCGTATCGGAGCCCATCCGGCCTATCCGGATCTGGTCGGTTTTGGCCGCCGCTCGATGGCCTGCAGTGCCGAGGAAGTCGAAGACCTGCTGCTGTACCAGATCGGTGCGCTGGAAGCGATCTGCCGGGCCGAGGGTACCTGGGTCAGCTACGTCAAGCCGCACGGTGCGCTGTACAACGACATGATGCGCCAGCCCGACTTGCTGGCCACGGTGATCCGCACCATTGCCCGCTATGACCGCAGTCTGCCACTGATGCTGCTGGGTCAGGCCGACAACCGCCAGGCCGAGGCCCTGGCCCAGGAGCATGGCATCGTGCTGTGGCTGGAGGGCTTCGCCGACCGGGGTTACGATGCCAATGGCCTGCTGCTGCCCCGCACGCTCCCAGGTGCGGTGCACCATGACCCGCAGCGGATCCTTGATCAGGCTCTGGCTTTGGCCCGGGGCGAGCCGCTGATCGCCAGCGATGGCAGCGCCCTGCACCTGCGGATCGACTCGCTGTGCGTGCACGGCGATAACCCCGAATCGGTCGCAGTGGTCCGCCGCATCCGCGAGGCGATGCAGGCACTGGATCCGCCATGAACCCCCAGGTCGAGACCGCCAGCCTCGACAGTCTGATAATCCGATTGTTCGAGCGTATCGACGAACACAACATGCCCTGGCTGCTGGCCGCCGCCCAGCGGCTGCGCGACAGCTTTGGTGCGCTATTGGTCGATCTGGTGCCGTCCTACACCACCTTGCTGCTGCACTATGACGTGCGAGCTCTGGACGAGTGGCAGGCCCGCGAGCTGATCGAACAGGCGCTGACCGATCTGCAGCCGCTGGAACACCTGAGTGGCCAGCGCCATGAACTGCCGGTCTGGTATCACCCCAGTGTTGGCCCCGACCTGGAGCCACTGGCCCGGCACAGTGGCCTGAACCCGAATGAGCTGATTCAGCGCCACTGCAGCCGTGACTACAGCGTGTTCGCCCTGGGTTTTGCTCCCGGCTTTGCCTATCTGGGTCTGGTCGAGCCGCAACTGATGGCGCCGCGGCTGGCCACCCCACGCCGGCGGGTGGCGGCCGGCAGCGTCGGGATTGCCGAACGCCAGACCGCGATCTATCCGCTGGAGTCGCCCGGTGGCTGGAACCTGCTCGGGCGTACCCCAGTGGCGCTGTTCGATCCCAAATATCAGGGTTACAGCCTGTTGCAGCCTGGCGACCGGGTGCGCTTCGTGGCGATCAGTCATGGCGAGTTTCTGCGTCTGGGCGGTGATGACAGCCCGCTGGAGGAACGCCCATGAGCCTGCGGGTAGAGCAGACCCTGGGGCTGGCCCAGCTACAGGATCACGGCCGCTTCGGTGTGCGCCATCTGGGCGTGACCCAGGGCGGAGCACTGGACTGGATCAGTGCCGGACTGGCCAATCACCTGCTGGGCAACAGCGCCGACTGCCCGGTCCTGGAAATCCCGCTTGGGGGGCTGACGCTGCGCTGTGAGCAGGACACCACCCTGGCGCTGACCGGCGCCGATCTACAGGCCACACTGGATGACCAGCTACTGGCCCCGTGGTGCAGCTTTGCCGTCAAGGCCGGCCAGCGGCTGGTCTTCAACACCCCGCTGTATGGTGTGCGCGCCTACCTGGCGGCCCCCGATGGCTTTCGTGCGCCGCAGGTTCTGGGCTCCTGCGCGACCGTGGTACGGGACCGGCTGGGTGGCCTGCAGGGTAACGGTGCCGCTCTGCAGGCAGGTGATCAACTGGATGCTGCAGCCCGAAGACCGAAGCCGGTGAGTCTGCCGGAACCGCTGCGTCCGGATCTGCGCCGCCCGATTCAGTTGGAGCTGGTGCCGGGTGCCCAGATTGCCCGGTTCAGCGGAGTCAGTTTGTTCCAGGCGTTCAATCAGGTGTGGCGGGTGGATGCCCGGGCCGACCGGATGGGGGTGCGCCTGCAGGGCCCGGTGCTGCATTACCAGGGTGAGGCGTTGGTGTCCGAAGGGATTGCCCTGGGGGCAGTCCAGGTGCCGCCCGATGGCCAGCCGATCATCCTGCTCAACGACCGGCAGACCATCGGGGGCTACCCACGGTTGGGCGCCCTGAGCCCGGTAGCGGTCGCCCGGCTGGCCCAGTGTGGCGTTGGCGAACCGGTCAGGCTGCGCATCAGCAGCCATAGCCAGGCCCGCGAACGCTATCTGCACTGGCTGGAACTGATCGACGGGCGCAACGATCACTACCCGCCGGTTCACCGCGGCTGATCAGTCCGGGCCGTTGTTCTTCCATGGCAGTTTGGGGGCAGTCAGGCGCTGGCCGTCGCTACCCGGCACCTCGCCAAAGCGAGCTTGTCCGCTTTCCCAATCATGCTGAGCCTGGATGATGTAGTCCTTGCTGTGACCCACGAAGTTCCACCACATCAGGATGTCTTCGCCAAAGGGCGCGCCGCCGACCAGCAGTGCCCGGCTATGCATCGACAGATGCAGTTGCATGCCACTGTGACCGGGCCCCAGATAGGCCAGCTCATTGACCTCCACATTTTCATGGCCAATCCAGGCCTCGCCTTCGAGTACCAGCAGACCGTACTCGAAATCCTCGCGGATCGGCAGAATCACCTGGCAGGCGCTGACGCTGGCCAGGTCGGCGGCAAACAGCGGGGTGTGTACCCGCACCGGTGATTGCCGGCCCAACAGTTCGCCGACCAGCAGGGTCAGCTCACAGCCCTGTTCCTCCCAGCATGGCAGGTCCGGATAGTGCTCAAAGGCCGGGTCACTGTCGGCCAGCGCCTCGGGCAGGGCGATCCACAACTGCGCAGCATGTAGTACCCCGCTGTCAGGCAGGGAGTCTTCGGTATGCACGATACCGCGCCCGGCGCTCATCAGATTGACCTGCCCCGGCCGGATCACCTGTTCATTGCCCAGGCTGTCGCGGTGCAGCACCTCACCCTCGATCATCCAGGTAAAGGTCTGCAGGCAGGTGTGCGGATGGGCGCCAACGTGCATGCCCTCATCCGGGCCAAAGTGCGCCGGCCCGGCATGATCGAGAAAGCACCAGGCCCCGATCAGCCGGCGCTGGCGCGTCGGCAGTACCCGGCTGACCGGCAGGCTGCCGCCAATTTCGGCGGTGCGCGCACTGATCAGTTCAACCTCCGGAATCTCGGCGGCGGACGGACAGTCGCGTGAATCGGATAACTGGCAGTCGGATTCGTGATTGCTCACAACTACCCCCTTTTTTCAGGCTCTCACTAACTCTATTAAAGCATGTAGTGAGTTGGTCAGCCTTTCTGCACGCTGTAGCTCTGGATCAGATTGGCGTATTGCGGCAAATGTCCGGCCAGCAGGCCGCCAAATCCTTCGACATCATTGCGCCAGTCACGATGCAGCTCGCAGCCGATGGCAAACCAGGTCATCAGTTGCGCGCCAGCCTGTTCCATACGGCTCCAGGATGCCTCACGAGTAGTCTGGTTGAAGGTGCCGGAGGCATCTGTACAGACGAACACCTCGTAGCCCGCTTCCAGCGCGGACAGTACCGGAAATGCCACACATACCTCAGTCACTACCCCGGCAATGATCAACTGCTTCTTGCCGGTGGCCTTGACCGCGGCCAGAAACTCTTCGTTGTCCCAGGCATTGATCTGGCCTGGCCGGGCGAAGTACGGGGCGTCCGGGAACATGGCCTTGAGTTCGGGCACCATGGGACCATTTGGTCCGTCTTCGAAACTGGTGGTCAGAATGGTTGGCAAGCCGAAGAACTTGGCAATATCGGCCAGGGCCAGCACATTGTTCTTGAAATCATCCGGGCTGAAATCGCGGACCAGAGACAGCAGGCCGGCCTGATGGTCGACCAGCAGGACAGCGGCGTTGTTCTTGTCCAGGCGGTTGTAGGTAAAGGCCATGGGATTCTCCTAACGAATTTTTTGAGTTTGCCCACCGCGCACAGGCAACGGGTTGCTCCAGCCTAGACACGGAACGGTGGAAGAAATAGCCCCTATAAACGATACTCATCGTTCTACTAGCAGGACGATGCCATGCAAGATCTCAACGACCTTTATTTCTATGTTCAGGTAGTCGAATACTCGGGCTTCTCTGCCGCCGGGCGGGCGCTGGGCATGCCCAAATCCCGGCTGAGCCGGCGTATCGCGCAACTGGAAGAGCGGCTTAATGCCCGGCTGATCAACCGTTCCAGCCGACGCTTCAGCGTGACCGAGCTGGGGCAGGAGTACTACCGCCATTGCAAGGCCATGCTGACCGAGGCCGCGGCGGCCCAGGAGTTGATCGACCGGGCCCATGCCGAGCCGCGGGGGCTAGTGCGCCTGAGCTGCCCAACGGCGTTGCTGCAGTTTCGGGTGGCGCCCATGCTGTCCGAGTTCATGCGTCTCTACCCGCAGATCGAGTTGCAGATAGAGGCCAGCAATCGGCGGGTTGATGTTGTGCATGAAGGGCTGGACATCGCTCTGCGGGTTCGCTTTCCACCGCTGGAAGACAGCGATCTGGCGATGAAAGTGCTGGCCCAGAGCCCGCAGCAACTGGTGGCCGCACCGGGCCTGCTGGCCGAAACCGGCATTCTGGAGAGCCCCGAGCATTTGCAGCGGCTACCCAGCCTGGACTGGGAGCGGCCCTACAAGGAGCATCTCTGGTGCCTGGAACATGTCAGCGGCCATGATTGCCAGATAGCCCACCGGCCCAGACTGGTCAGCGATGACATGGGCATGTTGCGCCAGGCGGCGCTGGATGGCGTGGGGATTGTGCAATTGCCGCTGCTGGTTGCCGGGCATGATTTGCAGGACGGGCGTTTGCAGGCGGTGCTGCCCGACTGGCGTCCACGCGGTGGCATCATTCATGCCGTATTTCCCAGTCGCCGTGGCTTGCTGCCCTCGGTACGCACGCTGCTGGACTTTCTCGGGGAACGTTTCGGTGACAACGATTTCATTCCGGCCTGCACGCAGTGATGGCTTTGCCAATAACAATCAGACTGTTAACGTAGCCCACAACTAACCTAGGGAGGGTGCCCCATGTTGAAATCCTTGCTGGCTATCGCCCTGGGTGCCTCGGTCGGTGCCAGTTTCCGCTGGTGGCTGGGACTCAAGCTCAATACATTGTTTCCAGCCATTCCACTGGGCACCCTGACTGCTAATCTTATTGGTAGCTATATAGCCGGACTGGGCATTGCGCTACTGGCTAACATGCCCTCTCTCAGCCCGGAGTGGCGGCTGCTGTTGATTACCGGTTTCTGTGGCGGACTGACCACCTTTTCGACCTTCTCCGCCGAAACCTTTGCGCTGTTGCAGGATGGTCGGGGGCTGATGGCGCTGGGAGCGATTGCCCTGCATGTCACCGGCTCGCTGCTGATGCTGGCGGTCGGGTTCTACAGCATGCAGCTTCTTCAGGGGCAGATGGGAGGAGGTCTGTAATGAACGGTTATCTGATCAGTTTTTATACCCAACAGGATCGCCAGCACCGCGGCCAGCCATTGGGCCACTGGCTGATTGGCCTGGCTCGGGAGCTGGAGCTGCGTGGCGCAACGCTGTCAGCCGCGCTGGAAGGTTTCGGGCACAGTGGTGAGCTGCGCTCGGCGCGTTTCTTCGAGCACGCCCAGCAGCCGCTGGTGGTGCGTATCGCTGCGACCGAAGACGAGTGCGCGCGGCTGTTTCAGCGGCTGGATCAGGAGGATTTTGACCTGTTCTACGTCAAGACCCCGGCTGAGCTCGGGCATGTTGGCAAGCGCGTGGCCCGTGACGCCTGAACCGCCCCGGGCTCAGGCCCGGGGAATGGCAATGCGCAAGAACAGGCTGTAGAGCATCGGCAATACCACCAGGGTCAATACGGTAGCGAAGCCCAGACCAAACATGATCACTACCGCCATGCTCTGGAAGAACGCATCGGTCAGCAGCGGGGCCATGCCGAGAATGGTGGTCAGGGCTGCCATCGATACCGGCCGGACCCGGCTGATCGAGGCATCGACCAGCGCCTCATAGGCGGCCTTGCCGCTATCCAGCTGCAGCCGGATCTCATCGACCAGCACGATACCGTTCTTGACCAGCATGCCGCTGAGGCTGAGAAAGCCGAGCAGAGCCATGAAACCGAACGGTATGCCGGTCAGCAGGAAACCGAAGGTCACGCCGATGATCGCCAGCGGCACGGTCAGCCAGATCACCATAGCCCGTTTGAACGAGTCAAACAGCAGGATGGTGATCAGGAACATCACCAGATAACCCAGCGGCAGACTGCCGAATACCGCCCGGCGGGCGTCGCGCGAGCTTTCGTATTCACCACCCCATTCCAGGCTGTACCCCGGCGGCAGCTCGATGGCCTCGATCTGCGGGCGCAGGCGCTGGAACAACTGGGCGGCGGTCTGGCCGCTGAGAATGCTTGGGTCGGCCTGTACGGTCAGGGTGCGCTTGCGATCCAGACGCATGATCAGTGGGTCTTCCCAACTGGTGACAAAGCCGCTTACCACCTGCTCGATCGGCACATAGGTGGCGCGGGCGCTGCTCCAGACCTGCAGGTCATTGAGGGTAGCGGCGTTCAGTCGTTCGTCATCCGGGGTGCGGGCAACGATCGGCAGCAGCCGGGTGCCGTCGCGGTACAGGCCAACGGTCATGCCGCTGAAGTTCATCTTCAACAGTGCATCCAGATCGCTCTTGTCGACTCCGATTTCACGGGCCCGGGCCTCGGCAAATTGCGGCCGAACCAACTTGGTGCGTTCTCGCCAGTCATGCATCACTGCGCTGGAGACTGCGTCGGCGCGGATGATCGCCGCCGCCTCGGCGCCAATCCGGCGCAGCACTTGCGGATCGGCACCGGTGAAACGGGCCTCGATCTTGCTGTCCGAGCCGGGGCCGAGCATCAACTGCTTGAGCTTGACCTGCACGTCCGGATACTGCTCGCGCAGGTGTTGATCCAGCTTGGCGATCAGGGGTTCGATCTGTTCACGGTCTTCGGTGCGCACCAGGATCTGGGCAAAGTTGGAGTACTGGCGCTGGGGGAAATAGGTCAGGATGAACCGCAGTGCGCCCTGGCCAATGGTCGAGGTGACCGAGGTCACGCCCTCCTGAGCCAGTACATAGCGGTCAATTTCACTGACGACTTCCTCGGTGTAGCGGATGTCGCTGCCCTTGGGCAGCCACAGATCGATAAAGAACATCGGCGTGTTGGACGGCGGGAAGAAGCTCTGGCGCACCTTGCCAAAGCCGGCCACTGAGACCACCAGCAACACCACCAGCAGGACACTGACCGCGACCCGGTGGTGCAGGGCAAAACCGAGCAGCCGGCGGTAGCTGGTGAAAATGATGCCCTGATACGGCTCCTGGCTATCGCCGCCGCTCAGGGGCTGGCCATCCTTGAAGAACAGACTGGCAAAGAACGGCGTCAGGGTGATGGCGGTGACCCAGCTCAGCAGCAGGGAAATCAGCAACACTTGAAACAGCGACAGACAGTATTCGCCGGTGGCGTCTTCTGACAGGCCAATGGGGGCGAAGGCAATGATTGCGATGGCGGTAGCGCCGAGCAGCGGCAGCTTGGTCTGGCGTACGATCGAGCGGGCCGCCTCCAGCGTGCTCTGACCGCGCTGACGGCCGACCAGGATGCCCTCGACAATGACGATGGCATTGTCCACCAGCATCCCCAGGGCGATCACCAGCGCCCCGAGCGAGATGCGTTGCAACTCGATTCCCAGCAGCTTCATGAAAATGAAGGTGCCCAGCACCGTCAGAGCCAGCACCAGACCGATCAGCAGGCCGCTGCGCAGGCCCATGAACAGTAGCAGTACGCCGATGACGATGACCACCGCCATGACGAAGTTGAGTACGAAGCCGCGGACCGAACCCTGGACCTCGTCGGCCTGATTGTAGAACTGCTCGATGCGCATCCCGGCTGGGCGTTGGCTATCCAGTTCGGCCAGTCGCTGGCTGACCGCCTGGCCGACATCGACCACATTGACATGGGCGGCGAACGACACACCCAGCCCCAGGGCGCGTTCTCCCTGGGCCCGGTAGAGGTTGTCCGGCTGCTCGCTGAAGCCCCGGCGCAGGGTAGCGATATCGCCCAGGTAGACACGCTGGGCGCTGCCCGGCTCGCTGATGATCAGGCGCTCCAACTCGCTGATGTCCTCGAACTCACCGGTCGGGTGTAGGCGGATCGACTCGCTGCCGACCAGCATGCGCCCGGCATCGGAGACCACGTTCTGGTTGCTCAGCACCTGTTGCAGGCGCAGCGGGGAAATCCCCAGGCTGGTCATGCGCGCCCGGGAAATTTCCACATAGACTTCCTCCTGCGGCAGGCCGGCCAGGCTGACCTTGCCTACGCCCTTGATCAGCACCAGCTCGCGGCGTAGATAGTCGGCAAAATCGCGCAGTTCGCGGTAACTGTAGCCGTCACCGCTGAGCATCAGGAAAATGCCGTAAACATCGCCGAAATCATCGCGGATACGCGGTTCATCGACTCCTGGTGGCAGGAACGGGCGCAGATCGTTGATGCGCCGGCGCATTTCGTCCCAGATCTGCGGCAGATCATTCGGGCCGTACTGGCTCTGGACCTCGATGGTGATCTGCGACAGCCCGGCGCTGCTGATCGAGGTGATCTTGTCGATGTAGGGCAGTTGCTGGATGGCATTTTCCAGCGGGTAGGTGACTTCTTCCTCGACCTGCTGCGGCGAGGCGCCGGGATAGGGTGTGACCACCATGGCCATCTTCAGGGTAAAGGCTGGGTCTTCCAGCCGCCCCAGCCCAAGAAAGGCGACCAGCCCACCAAACCCGAGAATCAGTGCTACCAGCCAGCTGGTGACCCGGCGCTGGATGAAATAACCGGCGACGTCCATTACAGCCCCCGCTCGCGAGTCCACTCCCTCACGCGCTGGCCCTCGGCCAGTTCCGCGCCGCCGGCGGCGACGATCTGCTCACCCGGCTCCAGCCCGGCAAGAATTTCAATCGCATTCTGGGTCAGTTGCCCGACCTGTACTTCCCGGGCGTGTACCTTGAGGCCGCCCTCATGTTCGCTGACAATCCAGACCTGGCGTACTTCCGGTCCCCCCGCATCGGGACTGAACACCGCCTCGACCGGCACCAGCAACGGCATGCCGGCCTGCTGGCTAACCTGGGCGACATCCAGCAATACCGTGGCGCTCATGCCGGGCAGCAGTACCAGCCCCTGGGGCGGTTGCATGGCCAGGGTTACCTGATAGGTCAGGCTTTTGGGGTCTGGCTGGCTGGCGTGTTCCTTGTAGAGCGCCTCGATCTCGATTCCCGGCAGGCTGTCAATGCGCACTCTTGGGCGGATATCGCCCGGGTCGATATCGGCCCGCAGGCCCGACAACAGGCTTTCCGGAACCTGAAACACCACATCCATGCTGTCGCCGGCGTACAGGGTCACGATCGGCTGATTCGGTTGCACGATCTGGAATCGTTCGACATGGGTGCGTGCTACCCGTCCGGCGAACGGCGCGCTCAGGCGGGTGTAGGCCAACTCCTGGCGCGCCAGGTTAAGTGCTGCCTCGGCCTGATTGAACTGAGCCCGGCGCTCGTCCAGCTCGGCTTGCGAGACCATTTGCCGCTCGATCAACTGCTGCATCCGTTCCAGCTGGCTGCGGGTCAGGTCGTAGCTGGCCTGACGATCATTCAGGCGCAGCCTGACGTCGGTATCGTCCAGTTCGGCGATTGCCTCGCCCGGTTGCAGCAACTGCCCTTCGCGCACCCGCAGCTCTTTCAGCTCGCCCCCCAGCCGAAAAGACAGCTCGGCTTCCTCCGGCGCCTTGAGTCGGCCGGGAAATTCACGCAGGTGCTGGGCCAGTGGGTCAGCCACGGCAAACAGCTTGACCGGACGGATGGTATCGGCAGCAGGAGCGTCACTGCCGGAACAGGCGGACAGCAGAGGCAGGGTCGCCAGCAGCAGGGCAAGGGACTGGACAAGACGGGCTAGAAGCATCATGGACCTGACTTCAGTAACAGGGGGCTAATGGCGCGATTATAGGCGTGAAAAATGAAAATGAGCTGAACTGGCAACAGTTTGTCGTCAAATGCAGGGTTCGTTCAGACCTTGTACAGACTACCGCAGCGAACACATGGCGTGTTGGTTTATATTCCTTATTGATCTATGCATAGATCTTTGAAGTATATTATGCTGATGCTTGCTGAATACCCCCAAGAGTATTTATCGGTTAGCTTTCAGGGCCGGCTACACTCATTATATGGCCTGTATTTGCGAGGAAATTCGCATGATCTTTCGCCAGCTCTATGACACTACTTCATCAACGTACACTTACCTGCTGGGCGACGAACGCAGCCGCGAGGCTCTGCTGATCGACCCGGTATTCGAGCAGGTCCAGCGTGACCTGGCGCTGCTCGATGAACTGGGGCTGCACCTTAAACTGGTGGTCGATACCCACGCCCATGCCGACCACATTACCGCTGCCTGGCTGCTCAAGCAGAAAACCGGGTGCGCGATCGCCTCGGCCAAGGTGATCAATGCCGCGCATGTCGATCTGGCGCTGGAACATGGCCAGCGCTTTGGGGTGACCGATATTGAGCTTGAGGCTCGCGCTACACCTGGTCATACCGACGGCTGCATGAGCTATGTGCTGGCCGATCAGTCGATGGTGTTCACCGGTGATGCGCTACTGATCCGTGGCTGCGGCCGTAGCGATTTTCAGCAAGGCAACGCCCATACCCTGTACCGTTCGATCACCGAGCAGCTGTTTAGCCTGCCAGACAGCTGCAGTGTCTATCCGGCCCACGACTACCATGGTCGTACCCAGAGCACCATTGGTGAAGAGCGACAGTTCAACGCCCGGGTTGGCGGTGATGCCAACGAAACCGACTTCGTTGGCTATATGGAAGCCATGCGCCTGCCGCACCCCAAGCTGATCGATGCCGCGGTGCCGGCCAACCTGCGCAGCGGTTGCCCGGAAGACGGCAGGCTACCGGATGAGCCGCGCTGGGCTGACCTGCGTATCACCTATGCCGGGGTGCCGGAGGTTGAACCGGAATGGCTGATTCACAACCAGCCATCGGTGACTGTGCTGGATGTGCGCCATGACGATGAAATTATCGACGGCGAGCGGCCGGCCGGGCTCGATCTGGCGTTGCACATTCCGCTTGATCAACTGCATCAGCGAGTCGCCGAGGTGCCCAGAGACAAACCGGTGGTTACCCTGTGTCGCTCCGGCCGGCGTTCGGCGCTGGCGGTCAGCATTCTCAAGGAGCAGGGCTTTGAGCGGGTCGCCAGCCTGCGCGGCGGGTTGCTCAGGCTCAAGGGCTGAGCTTCAGTCGCCAGCGCGAAACCGCGCCGGCGTCACCCCCCGCCAGCGGCGGAAGGCGCGCACAAAGGCATTCTCGTCGGAAAACCCCAGCTGCTCGGCGATCTCGCTGATGCGCTGATCGCCACGCAGTGCCTGACTGGCCATTTGCTGCAGCACACTCTCGCGCAGACTCTTGAACGACAGTCCATCCTCGGCCAGCCGGCGGTTCAGGTGCCGGCCACTGAGATTCAGCTGCTCGGCAATGCGCTCCTTGCCCCAGCGCGGGTTGGCGCGCACCAGCCGTTGCACCTCGGCGCTCAGGCTATGCTGGCCAAGTTCGGCCAAGGTGTGATCGGCCAGTTGCCGCAGGTGATCGCGCAAGGCGCTGTTGGCCTGGATCTGCGCCAGTGTCAGTTGGTCGGTACTGAACCCCAGATGGTTGCAGCCGGCCTCAAACTGCACCGGGCAACCGAGCAGTGCCTGGTAATCGGCCAAGGGTGCCAGCGGCGCATGTGCCAGCCAGATGCCGCTGGGCCGAAACTGCCCGCCAGTGGCCCAACGGGTCAGGCTGAGCATGCTCGCCAGCACCGCCTCGACCCGCTCGGCACTGCGCACCCGCAGGTGCGGCTGGTAATCGATGAACACCTGCCCGGCTTCGCGGTGCAGTTGGAACTCGCCACCATCACCAATCACCGGGGCGTATTCGATCAGCTCCTCCAGCGCCTCGCCAAAGGTGTCGCAGGTCACCAGCAGCATGCCGACACTGTCCAGATGCCCGACCTGGATCGCCAGTCCCAATCTGAGTCCGATCAACGGATCGCCACTGGCGCTACAGAACGCCTCCCAGAGCTGGTCCTGCCAGCCGATTGGCACCCGCTCGGCATCGCGCAGACGCGCCAGCAGCGGCGCCGGCAGGGCAATACCCAAGCGTTCGGCCATCTGCACGATGGCCTGGCTGTAACGCGGGGTGACGCTGTGTTCGGAGCAATCGTGCATGGCCTGAATTGCCGGTCCTTGTGTCCTGTTTGACCCGATACCGCGCGCAGACGGTTAGCTAGACTGGGATCATAACCTTGCACCCGTGCTGCTGTAACGCCAGCCGATGCAGCTGAAGGTTGTGAGCTGCCCTGGAAGATCGCACTGCTCTGGCCAGTTTCGGCATCGCGCCACCAGCACCAAGCCCTCAGGCACACAGCTAGCAACGATGAATACCTATAACAAGAAAGAGGAAACACCCATGTACGCAGTGATCGGCGCCGGCCCCATGGGGCTGGCCGCAGCGCGCAATCTGCAGAAGCTCGGCATCCCCTTCACCGGGCTGGAATTGCACAGCGACGTCGGCGGCCTGTGGGACATCGACAACCCGCATAGCACCATGTACGACAGCGCCCACCTGATCTCCTCCAAGCGCATGACCGAATTTGCCGAATTCCCCATGCGTGATGACGTTGCGGCCTACCCCCACCACAGTGAAATGCGCCGTTATTTTCGTGACTATGCCGAACATTTCGGCCTCAAGCGCTACTACGAATTCAACACCCGGGTGCTTGATCTAAGCCCCGAAGGCGACGGCTGGCGCCTGACCAGCGAGCGCGACGGTCAGCGCCAGAGCCGGCTGTTCAGTGGGGTACTGATCGCCAACGGCACTCTGCACACCCCGAACATGCCGGCGTTGCCCGGCAAGTTCGCCGGCGAGCTGATGCATTCGGCCGCCTACCGCAGCCCCGAGCTGTTCAAGGGCAAACGCGTACTGATCGTCGGTTGCGGCAACTCCGGCGCCGACATTGCCGTAGATGCCGTGCACCAGGCCGCCAGCGTCGATCTGAGCCTGCGCCGTGGCTATTACTTTATCCCCAAATTCATCAAGGGCCGGCCCACCGACACCCTGGGTGGCAAACTCAAGCTGCCGCGCGCGCTGAAGCAGAAACTCGATGGTGCGCTGATCCGCCTGCTGATGGGCAAACCCTCGGACTACGGCCTGCCCGACCCGGACTATCGGATCTACGAATCGCACCCGGTGATGAACTCGCTGATCCTGCACCACCTGGGCCATGGCGATATTACCGCGCGCCGCGACATTCAGCGGGTCGACGGCCACAGTGTGCATTTCAGTGACGGCCAGGTCGCCGACTACGACCTGATCCTGATGGCCACCGGCTACCAGCTCGACTACCCGTTCATCGCCCGTGAGCAGTTGAACTGGCCGGCCGGGCTGGATGCCCCGCAGCTGTACATGAACGTATTCCACCCCGAACACCACAACCTGTTCATGATGGGTATGATCGAAGCCGCCGGGCTCGGCTGGGAAGGTCGCAACCAGCAGGCGCGGCTGGTGGCGCTGTATATTCGCCAGCAGTTGGCCGGCAGCGCCGCAGCCGAACGTTTCAACGCAGTCAAGCGCGAACGTGCGGGTATCAACCTGGATGGTGGGTACAACTACATCAAATTGGCGCGCATGGCCTACTACGTCAACAAGCAGGCCTACCTCGATACCCTGGCGCAGCATATCGGTGAGCTGGAGCGGCAGTTGCCGGCCGAACAGCCGCAGCCGGTGCACGCATGAGCGGCGCGCTGCCGATCCAGTTCGACCCGGCCAGCCTGATCGCCCTCAACCTGATCATGGCCTGCATGATGTTCGGCGTCTCGTTGAGCCTGCGCCTGGAAGACTTCAAGCGCATCGCCCTGGCCCCGGTCGCGCCGCTGGCCGGGCTGCTGGCGCAGTTTCTGCTGTTGCCGCTGGCCACCTGTCTGTTCACCTGGGCCTTTGCCATCGAGCCGGAGCTGGCGCTGGGCATGATGCTGGTGGCCGCCTGCCCGGGCGGCAGCTTCTCCAACATCATGACCTGGCTGGGGCGCGGCAACGTCGCGGTATCGGTCAGCATGACCGCAGTCTCAAGCCTGGCTGCTACCGTGATGACGCCGCTGAATTTTGCCTTCTACGGCTGGCTCAACCCGCACACCCGCGACTACCTGACCCAGATCAGCCTGGAGCCGGGCGGCATCCTGCTGTTGGTACTGCTGGTGCTGGCCGTGCCGCTGGTGCTGGGCATGACCACCGGGCGCAAGCTGCCGGGCCTGGTGGCGCGCAGTGAAAAGCCGCTGCGGATCATCTCGCTGCTGGTATTTCTCGGCTTTGTCGGCATCGCTTTCTTCAACAATTTCGGCCTGTTCATCGAGCGCTTTCACAGCTTCTTCTGGCTGGTGGTGCTGCATAACCTGCTGGCGCTGACGCTGGGTTACGGTATGGGCCGGCTACTGAAACTGCCGGTCACCGACCGCCGCGCGGTGACCATGGAAGTCGGCATCCAGAACTCCGGTCTGGGGCTGGTGATCCTGTTCACCTTCTTCCCTGAATCTGGCGGCATGATGTTGATCACCGCCTTCTGGGGCGTCTGGCATCTAGTCAGCGGGCTGACCCTGTCGCAGATCTGGGCCCGCTTGCCGATCCCGGCCAACGACCCCATGGCCAAAGTTCATTCCACACAAGTACAACAATCATGAGCCCACGTATTCTGATTACCGGCGCCGCCGGCTATATCGGTCACCAGCTTGGCAACCGCCTGGCCGTCGACCATCACGTCATCGGGACCGACATCCGCGCCCGCGACGATCTGGCCTTCCCGGTGCGCCAGCTGGATATCCGCGCCCCGGCCCTGGCCGACTTGCTGAGCGCAGAAGGTATTACCCATGTAGTGCACCTGGCCTCGGTACTGCAGGCCTCGAAAGATCGTGCCCGTGATTACGACATCGACGTCAACGGCACCCGCAATGTGCTCGACTGCTGCCTCAAGGCTGGTGTGCAGCACCTGACCGTCACCAGCTCCGGCGCCGCTTATGGCTACCATCCGGACAACCCGGCCTGGATCGACGAGACCGACGCCCTGCGCGGCAACCCGGAATTTGCCTACTCCGACCACAAGCGCCAGATCGAGGAACTGTTAGCTGATTACCGCGCCCGGTATCCGACGCTGCAGCAGTTGATCTTCCGTCCCGGCACTGTGCTGGGTGAAAGCACCCGCAACCAGATCACCGAGCTGTTTATGGCGCCGAAGATTCTTGCCCTCAAGGGCAGCGACTCGCCGTTCGTGTTCATCTGGGACCAGGATGTGATCGGCGCCATGGAGATGGGCATCCGCCAGAGCAAGACCGGCATCTACAACATGGCTGGCGACGGCGCCTTGAGCATGGCCGAGATCGCCCGGCGGCTGAACAAACCGCTGCTGACCCTGCCGGTGTGGCTGGTCAAGGCCGGACTGCAAGTCGCCAAATGGCGCGGCAAACCCACCGGCCCGGAGCAGGTCAACTTCCTGCGCTACCGCCCGGTCCTCAGCAACCGCCGGCTCAAGGAGGAGTTCGGCTACCCGCTGGCAAAGACCTCGGCCGAAGTGTTCGAGCTGTTTGCCACGCACAACAACCTGCGCCAACCCTGAGCCAGCCCCAGTGCCAAGTGGATCCCAACACCTGGATTGCCACGGGCCTTTGGCCCTCGCAATGACGGCCGGGCCAATGCGCCCGCTCGCCGTCATGAAAAGGAGCGCTGCGCCGTGGCAACGCACCTCCCCGAGCTCACACCCTTGCCGCCGCGGCCCCCAACACCTGGATTGCCACGGGCCTTTGGCCCTCGCAATGACGGCTGAGCCAATGCACCTGCTCGCCGTCATTGCGAGGAGCAGGGGGCGGCCATCCGCCGGCGTGGCAATCCACAGAACACCCCATCAGCCCCACAAGGATGCCCCTCAATGAGCGTAACCCTGATCACCGGCGCCGCCTCCGGCCTCGGTTGGGCCATGGCCCAGCATTGGTATGCCGCCGGTCACCGGCTGGTCCTGGCCGATATCAACGCCGCCCAGCTCAGCGAGCGCGCCGCCCAGTTGAACAGCCCCGAGCGGCTGCTGACGGTCAGTGCCGACATTACCCGCGCCGAGGATATCCAGCGCCTGATCAACGCCACAGAGCAACGTTTCGGCCGCATCGATCTGCTGGTCAACAACGCCGGTATCACCCACCGCTCGCCGGCCCACCAGACCGACCCGGCAGTGTTCCGCAAGGTCATGGCGGTGGACTGGCAGGGCCCGGTTGAGCTGACCCTGGCGGCGCTGCCGCTGCTGCGCCAAAGTCGCGGCAGCATCATCTGCATCGGCTCCATGGCCGGCTGGATGCCGGTGCCTGGGCGTGCCGCCTACTGTGCGGCGAAAAGCGCCCTGACCCAGTTCTTCGAGGTGCTGCGCCTTGAGCTGGAAACCGACGGCATTCATATCCTCATGGCCTACCCGAGTTTTCTCGATACGCCGATCGAACACCACGCCCTGGGCAAGGACGGTAGCACCGCCCGGCACCCACGCTCAATGATCGGCAGCATGAAAAGCCCGGAATGGATGGCCGCGCTGATCGACCGCAGCCTGCAACAGCGCAAGCGCTGGCTGCTGCCAGAACCCATCTCCAGGTTCGGCAGCCTGCTCTGGCGCCTGGTCCCGGCGTTATACTTGCGCAGCGTGCGCAAACGCTTTGCCGGCGAACTGCGCTAGTCACCTACTGAACCTGACCAGCAGGCACCCTCTTCCACCAAGGACCCACATGCTTATCGACCCCTGGCTCTGGATCGCGCTGTTCATCCTGATCGCCTACACCATCGAAGCGATCACCGGCTTCGGCAGTATCGTCATTGCCCTGTCGCTTGGCGCCCTGCTGCTGCCAATCCCGGACCTGATGCACGTGCTGGTGCCACTGAACATCTGCATGAGTGGCTTTCTCGCCTGGCGCCACCGCCAACATATCCATGCGCCGACTCTGCTCAAACTGATCCTGCCACTGATGCTGGCCGGCACCCTGCTTGGCTATGTGCTGCGGCCCTGGTTAGGCGACAGCCTGTTGATGCTGCTGTTTGGCCTGCTGGTGCTGTGGTTCGCCGCCCGTGAACTCTGGCGTCTGGCCCGCAATCACCTGAGTGCCGGTCATCCGGGCTGGCTCAGCCGTGGCCTGACGCTGGGTGCCGGCCTGACCCACGGGTTGTTCGCGTCCGGCGGCCCGCTGCTGGTCTACGCCCTGGCCGGCACCACGCTGGACAAAAGCCAGTTGCGCGCCACCCTGCTGACCGTCTGGTTCACCCTCAACGCCAGCCTCACCGCCCTGTTCCTGTTCGACGGCCACCTGCTGCCCAACCTGCCGCGTATCGCCAGCCTGCTGCCGCTGCTGGTGATCGGCGTACTGCTAGGTGAATTCCTGCATCACCGGCTCAACGAGCAACGCTTTCGGCAACTGGTGTACAGCCTGTTGGTGGTGACCGGGGGATTGCTGGTGGCCAAGGCCGGGTTGTAGGGCCCTGAGTCGAGCTCCACTCTCGGATACGTTGGTAAGCAAACCGGTCCGAGGCTGCAAGCCATAAACCCCCTGATTGCTGTTCAATCACGCTGACTGGGCTTTGGCTCCCAGCCCCGCCGAGCGGTGCTAACGTCGCTGCATTCATACCCACAGGAGGGCAGCGTTAATGGCACAGGCCGCAGGTCGTCAGTCGATTTTCATTACCGGGGCCGCGTCCGGCATGGGCCGGGAAACTGCGCGGTTGTTTCAGCAGCAGGGCTGGTTTGTTGGTGCTTTTGATCTGAACGGGGCGGGACTGGAGAGTCTGCGCGCCGAGCTGGGGGCAGACAATTGCCTGACCGGGTTGCTGGATGTCAGTGATCGGGCGCAGTTCGAGGCGGCGGTAGCGGCCTTCGCTGAGGCGACCGGCGGGCGTATGGATGTGCTGTTCAACAATGCCGGGATCGCCATGCGCGGATTCTTTGATGAGATGCCGTTCGAGCAGCAACTGAATCTGATCAATGTCAATCTGGTCGGGGTGCTCAACGGCATTCACACCGCGCTGCCGCTGCTCAAGGCCACGCCCAATGCGCTGTGCTTCAGTACCTCGTCGTCGTCGGCGACCATGGGCATGCCGCTGATTGCGGTGTATTCGGCCACCAAGCATGCGGTGAAGGGGCTGACCGAGGCGTTGGCCAACGAGTTTCGTCGGCATGATATTCGCGTGGCGGATGTGCTGCCGGGGCTGATCCGGACCGGCATGCCGGATCAGACGCTGATGGATGCGGCGCCCGATACCGGGCCGTTCCGGTTGATCGAGGCGGTGGAGGTGGCCAAGGCGGTGTGGCAGGCCTATCACAGTGACAAGCTGCACTGGTATGTGCCCGAGGAGTTGGCGGAGTTGGACAAGGCCTCGGCCCTGGACCCCGAGCGGCTGCGCGACAAGTTGGCGCGGAATTTGGGATAAAGCTGAGAGGCGGGAGCATCTCGGGCCGTGTTCGAGTTCCGCAGCGGAGCGTGGTGCATCCCCCTGCCTTGAGCAGATGCTTAAGGCTCCCAGGGGTACGATTCCCGCGGGTGGCCCAGGCTACCATTTGCCGCATTTACTGCGCGGTAATTGCCACTTAATGTGTAGGTTTATTGCCGCTTTTGAGTACTGCGGTTAGCCTTTGTGGCCTGTCTATCAGGGAGCTTCACGCCATGCCGGTCAAAGTCTGGGACTTACCCCTTCGTCTGTTTCACTGGTTGCTGGTCATTTGTGTGATCGGGGCGCTGGTCACCATCAAGCTCGGTGGCACCTGGATGATCTGGCACGGACGTTTTGGCCTGGCGATCATCGGTCTGCTGAGCTTTCGTCTGGTATGGGGGATCGCCGGCTCGACCCATGCCCGGTTCGTCAGCTTCTTTCCGACCCCTCGCCGGGTGATCCGTTATCTGCGTGGCCAATGGCAAGGTCTGGGTCATAACCCGTTGGGGGCGCTGTCGGTGTTCGCGCTGATCGGGCTGTTTGGCTTTCAGGCGTTGAGCGGCTTGGTGGCAACTGACGATATCGCCTTCAGCGGGCCGCTGACCCGGGCGGTGTCATCGGATTTCAGCAGCCTGATGAGTGGCTGGCATCGGCGTACCGAGGAGTTGTTGTATCTGTTGGTGGGTCTGCATGTGCTGGCCATCGTGATCTATCGGGTGCGCGGGCATAACCTGCTGGGGCCGATGATTCATGGCTATAAAAAGGCTCCGCATCCAGCTGTAGAACAGGCCAATGGTGGGCGCTGGCCGGCGTTGATCATTGCCCTGGCGCTGGCCGGGCTGGCGGTCTGGGCGGCTAACGGGAGCTGGATTCCGGCACCCGCACCGGCCCCGGCGGTACCAGCCTGGTAACGTGGTAGGAGCGCCCTGCGGGCGCGAAGCGACAGCCGAGTGGGGTAGACCCATTCGCGGCCGCAGGCCGCTCCTACTCGTTCAGTCCATCCGGTACTTGTCGTGACAGGCCTTGCAGGCCTGACCAACCTGGCCGAAGGCCGCACGGATCTGGCCTTGGTCATCTGCCTGGGCGGCAGCGACCAGATTGGCCGTGGCCTGGTTCAGATTGCCTGACAGCTCGGCCACATCCGGAAAGTTGTTGAACAGCTCCGGGTTGGCGCGGGTGGTCTGGTTGCCGACATTCTGCTCGGTGCCGGGGCCATACAGGGCGCCCATCCCAGAGTTGGCAATGGCGTCGATGGTGGTGGCGGCGGCCAGAACCTGCTGCTGGTTGTACTCGACGGCGCCGTCGATCACCTGGGCCTTGATCTTGCCCATGTTCCAGGACATGTAGCTGTAACCAGCCTTGCGGAACTTGATCTGATCTTCAGGCGCAACCTGGGCAACAGCCGACAGGCTGGCGGCCAGCACAGCGCCGCCCAGCAGGGTGACAATCACGGATTTCATACAAAACTCCTTTTTTGGTTCAGGCTATTTCACTTCTTCTTGCAGGTGTTGATGCCCAGCAACGGATAGGCCGGGCAAAACCGGAAAATACCGGTGGCCAGTGGCAGCAGGCCAATCCAGCCCCACAGGCCAATGGTGCCGGTCGCGGCCAGGGCAATCAGGACCAGGCCGACCACGATACGCACAACACGATCAATACTACCTACATTTGCTTGCATGATTACTCTCCTGCGTCGCTCTGTCTCGGCCGCTTCAGGCTGCCGAGGGTGTTGAAGGCAATGTGGGTGCTGGGAAAGACTTCACCCACTTGCTGGTTGAACCAGTCGGTCTCGGCCAGTTGATCCATGACCGGGCCCTTGACTTCCGCGAGGTGCAGGCGGATGTCACGCTCGGCCAGGCCTTCGGTCAGTTCGCTGAGCATGTCCAGCCCGGTACTGTCGATGTGATTGACTGCCGACAAGATCAGTAACACTTCTTGGGTATCCGGATAGTCGCTCAGGGCCTGATGGATCGCTTGCTCGATGGCCTTGGTATTGGCGAAGAAGATGTTTTCGTCAATGCGCAGTGCCAGCAGGTGCGGGGTGATTTCCACCAGATGGCGCTTGGTGTTGCGAAAGTACTGGGTGTCCGGCACCCGGCCGACCACCGCCACGTGCGGGCGGCTGCCGCGCCACAACTGCGCGGCAATCGCCAGGCTGATACCCAGCAAAATGCCGCCTTCGATCCCCAGTATCAGTACCCCGGTAGCGGTGGCCAGCAGGGTCAGCCCTTCGGCCCGATCATAGCGCCAGGCCCGTTTGAGGCTGAGCAGGTCGATCAGCGGGGTAACTGCGACCAGAATCACTACCGCCAGCACCACCAGAGGCAGATGGGCGAACCAGGGGGCGATGGTGAGCAGAATCAGGCCGATCACGCCGACCGCCACCACGCCAGCCAGCGGGGTATTGGCCCCGGCCTCGATATTCACCACCGAGCGCGAGAAGCCGCCACAGACCGCAAAGCCGCCGGTCAGCCCTGAGCCGATATTGGCAGCGCCCAGGCCGAGCAGTTCCTGATTGGCATCGATGCTCTGGCGCTTGCGCCGGGCCAGTGACTGGGCAATCGATACGCTTTCAACAAAGCCGACCAGGCTGACCAGCACCGCTGGTAGCAGCAGACTATGCAGACTGGCCAGATCCGGAGTGCTCCAGACCAGCGAGGGCAGGCCGGCCGGCAGACTGCCAACTACCGGCACCCCACGTGCGGCCAGATCCCAATACAGTGAGGCCAGAACCGTCAGCACCACCACGAGGATCGGCGCCAGTCGGGCCAGTAACCGGGCCAGTGACTCGTTCAGGCCCAGCCTGCGCAAATGCGCGGCCAGCAGGCTGCGAGCGTAAAGCAGCCACAGCAGGGCCAGTAGCCCCATGCCCAGCACCAGGCTGTTGCTGGCCTGCCAACTGGCCAGCAGCGCCGCCGGGCTGACCGGCCAGCCACTCAGGCCCAGCAGGTGTGGCAACTGACTGAGCAGAATCAGAATCGCCGCGCCAGTAATGAAGCCGCTGATCACCGGATGACTGAGGAAGTTGGCCAGAAATCCGAGTCGCAGCAGCCCGAAGACGAACAGCATCAGCCCGGACAGCAGTGCCAGCCAGATCGCCAGCTGCAGATACTGGCCGCTGCCGATCGGTGCCAGCGGAGCCAGCAGCGCCGCAGTCATCAACCCGGTGACCGCCACCGGTCCGACCGACAGGTTCATGCTGCTGCCGAACAGGGCATAGCCGAGCACCGGCAGCAGGCTGGCATACAGTCCAACTTCGACCGGCAACCCGGCGAGCATGGCATAGGCCATGCTTTGCGGAATCACCATAATCCCGACCACCAGACCCGCAGCCAGATCGCCCCCGAGCCAGGCACGGCGATAGTGCCGCAGCCAGGCCAGTGGGCCGCTGCCGCCCGGTGGTTGCAGGCGCGGGTTGCGATTCACTGGCGCGCCCTTGGTTGGTCAAACCACTTGAACAGCAACATGCCGGCCAGCATCGCGGCGACAAACAGCGCCGCCTGTGGTACCGCCGCCGCCAGTCCGACCAGCGCCGGGCCCGGGCAGAAACCGGCCAGACCCCAGCCGGCACCGAAGATCAGGCTGCCGATCACCAGACGCCGGTCGATTCGACGAGTGTCAGGTAACTGCAGCGGCTCGCCGGTCAGTGTGCAACTGGCCCGGTTGGCCCATTGCATGGGCATGAACGCCGTGGCGATGGCGCCGGCCATGACCAGCGCCAGTGACGGATCCCAGGCACCGAACAGGTCGAGAAAACCCAGCACCTTGGCCGGGTTGGCCATTCCGGCAACGATCAGTCCGAGGCCGAACAGCAGGCCGCTGAGCAGAGCAATCAGGTTACGCATGCTTCAGCCTCCCCACAGATGGCGTATGACATAGACGATCAGGAACCCGCTGCCCATAAAGGACAGGGTAGCTACCAGTCCGCGCATAGACAGCCGCGACAGGCCACAGACACCATGGCCGCTGGTGCAGCCCGAGCCCAGCCGCGAGCCAAAGCCGACCAGCAACCCGGCGCTGACCAGCGCCAGCGGCCCGGCCTCGACTACGATCGTCGGGCGTGCCACCAGCAAGGTATAAAGCAGTGGCGCCATCAGGATGCCGAGCACGAACAGCCAGCGCTCGCCATTACCGGCCTGTCGTGGGCTCAGCAAGGCGCCGACAATCCCGCTGATGCCGGCGATACGGCCGTTGAACAGCATCAGCAGAGACGCGGCCAACCCGATCATCACACCACCGGCCAGGGCCGACCACGGGGTAAAACTGGCCCAGTCAATGTTCATCGGTTGGCTCCTCAGCACAGTAAAGTTGATACAACGTGTTGATCAGTGCCAGCGCCTCGGCGCTGGCGATCCGATAAAAAATCTGCTTGCCCTCGCGACGGGTTTCCACCAGCCCTTCGCGGCGCAGCACCCCAAGCTGCTGCGACAGAGTCGGCTGGGTGATGCCCAGACGTTGCTCCAGTTCGCTGACATTCAGCTCGCCTTCGGCCAGCTGGCACAGCAGCATCAGTCGGTCGCGGTTACTCAGGGCCTTGAGCAACTGCTGGGCACGGTCGGCAGCGCCGCGTAAACGTTCCAGATCTATGGGTGTGGTATGCATGGCTATTCTGATAATTGACTGATCACTGACTAACAATATATATAAAAATAGATTATCTTCAAGCTAACTAATGGCAGGAGCAGCATCTCATGAGTGATGACTTCGTTCGCGTTACCCTGGAGCAGCAACAGAACTTCCGGTTTCTGGCCCGTTACGATGGTGATACCCCGGAACTGGTGGTCGATGAACCGGCCCCGCTGGGTGGTTCGGCTGGTCCGAGCCCGAGCCAGTTGCTGATCACTGCAGTGACCAACTGCCTGAGCGACAGCCTGTACTTCGCCCTGAGCAAATTCCGTCAGCCCGCCGATGGGCTGCGCGCCGAAGGCATCGCTGAGCTGGGGCGCAATGCGGAAAACCGTTTGCGTATCGTTGGGGCCAGGGTCACCTTGCATCTGGGTCATCCCCAGGCGACCTATGACAAGCTTGAGCGCATCCTCGGTCAATTCGAGCAGTTCTGTACCGTGTCCCAGAGTATCGCTGCCTGTCTGCCGATCAGCTTGCAGGTGCTCGACAGTGACGGGGAGGTGGTCAAGGGTTGAACATTTCAAAGCCCAGCAACAGTTGCACCAGGGTGGCGTTAGCAATGTCGATGAAGAACGCGCCCAGCAGCGGAATCACCAGGTAGGCCTTGGGGCTGGGGCCGAACCGGCTGGTCAGGGCGTTCATGTTGGCGATGCCGACTGGTGTAGCGCCCAGCCCCATGCCGATGAACCCGGCCCCGATGCAGGCGGCGTCGTAATTGCGCCCCAGTAAAGGGAATACCAGCCAGACCGTGAACAGGGCGATCAGCAGAGCCTGCATCAGCATCACCAGGCTGATGGCGCCCAGCGCCCCCTGTAGCGACAGCAGTGGTAGGCTGATCAGACTCATGCCCAGGAACAGCTGCAGACTCAGATCACCGATCAGCTGAATAGGCCGTGGGTCGACCCAGACCTTGGCCAGATCCAGCAGGTTGGCCAGCACAATGCCGAGAAACATGGCGGTTAGAAACGCCGGCAGGCGCATGCCCAGATCCGAGAGCCAGTCATAGACGCTGGAGCCCAGGGCAAAGCACAGAGCGATCAGCAGTACCGCGGTCAACAGGCTGTTGAGCTCGATCTGATAGATGGTTTTACCGCCGGTCTCCATGTGCGGCAGTTCATGCTCGGTGGTCTCGGGCGAGAGCTTGTGCCGGCGGATCAGGAAGGCCGCCACCGGCCCGCCCACCAGCCCGCCGGTGATCAGCCCGGCCGTGGCGAAGGTCAGGCCCAGGGTGCTGGCGTTGTCCAGGCCGAAATGTTCTTCGAACAACTGTCCCCAGGTCAGGGCCGTGCCATGCCCGCCGGCCAGCGAGACACTGCCGCCAATCAGCCCATATAACGGACTTTCCCCGACCAGCAGTGCCAGCGTGGTGCCAAGCAGGTTCTGAAAGACCAGAAAGATCACGGCCAGCCCCAGCATGATTGCCAGCGCCCGACCGCCTTCGAGCATCTGCCGCAGCCGAGAAGACAGCCCGATAGTACTGAAGAAAGCAATCAGCAGCAGATCGCGCAAGGCCAGTTCGAAGCGCAACTCCCAGCCTGAAAGCAGTTCGGTCAGCGCCACCAGTGCGCTGATCGGAATACCGCCGCTGACTGCCGGGGGGATGTTGTAGCGGTGCAGCAACGGCAACCAGTGATTAATTCGGTAGCCTAGCCACAGGGCAATAATCGCCAGGGCCAGGGTGGTCGGGGTACTGATGTGAAAAACGGCAGTTGCGTCCATGACGAGTCCTGACAGAATCCAGTCTGCAAGTTTAGCCGCATAGCGCCGGCTAGGGTTGCCGACATGGTGCATCATCAGCCGGATCGAGCATGCTGGAGTCGGCCAGAGGTTTGTCTGATACTGGCGCAAACACCTGCAGACCGAGGAGAGTTTCGATGACCACCCAACGCTTTGACCTGACCGGCAAAACCGCGCTGATCACCGGCGCATCCAGTGGCCTGGGCGCACATTTCGCCCGGGTATTGGCTCGCGCAGGAGCTCGGGTGGTGCTGGCCGCCCGGCGCGCCGAACGGCTGCAGGCGCTGGTGGATGAGCTCCAACAACAGGGTAGCCAAGCGCTGGCGGTCACCATGGATGTGACCGATTCGGACAGCGTCGATGCCGGCTTTGCTCAGGCAGAAGCCAACTGGGGCGTGGTCGACATTCTGGTCAACAATGCCGGCATTGCTGATCCGGCAGCCTTTCTGGAAATGACCGAAGGCAACTGGCGCAGTACCCTGGATACCAACCTGGATGGTGCCTGGCGGGTGGCCCACCGGGCCAGCCAGGCCATGGCCAGAAGCGGCAATGGCGGCAGCATCATCAATATCGCCTCGATTCTTGGCCTGCGGGTTGGCACTGCACTCAGTCACTATGCAGTCGCCAAGGCCGGCGTGGTGCAGTTGAGCAAGGCCATGGCACTGGAGCTGGCGCGTGACAACATCCGGGTCAATGCGATCGCACCGGGCTACTTCCGCACCGAAATGAACAGTGATTACTTCGACACTGATAAAGGCCAAGAGTACATCCGCAGCAAGGTGCCGATGCGCCGTCTGGGGCAGTTGCAGGAATTGGATGGTCCGTTGCTGCTGTTGGCCAGCGAGGCCGGCTCGTTCATGACCGGCACCATTATCAACGTTGACGGCGGACACCTGAACAACAGCCTGTAGCCCGTTAGAGGTAGCAGACCTATCCCGGACAACGGCTGGCGCTGCGCCGGGATAGTGTCTATTGTCTGGCCATTGTCTGTTTGTTAGTGAGAATTATGGCCAAATCCCGCACCGTCATCGCCGGACATGTGATCCTGTGCCTGGGGACCCTGGCTCTGGCGCTGTTCTTCAGCTTCCTGGCCTGGTGGGGTTGGCAGCAACGTGAACAGCAATGGCAGCAGCAGCTTGATATGCACTCAGAGCTCCAGCGTCTGGCTGTGTTACAGGCGCGCGCTGGGCTAGAGCGGCAGGCGCTGCTGGCAGCCAACCAGGTCAGCGAGAATCCCGATCTGTTGCGTCTGGTTCGACGTATCGCAGTGCTGGCCAAACGCGATGGGTTGGACTCTGATGGTGTGGTATTGCTGCGCGCCCAGTTGCAGGCCGATCTGCAGGGGTTGTGGACGGTGTTGACCGCATCCGGCGCCAACCAGTTGCATATTCATTTAGCTCCTGGGGTTATCAGTCTGTTGCGTATGCACCGCCCCGAGGCCTGGGGTGACCAGCTGGACGATATTCGTCACCTGGTCGATCAGGTCCAGCGAACCGGGCAGCCAGTTCAGGGGCTGGAGGTTGGCCGGCATGGTTCGGGGATTCGAGGAATAGTGCCGATCCGGGCCGGCCCCGAGTATGACAGTCCGGTGATTGCCAGTGTCGAGGTCGGTTACGGCATGCTGCCTGAGTTGCGCCAGCTCGATCTGGAGCTGGGCGCGGGGCTGGCGTTGATGCTGCACCAGCCGAGCCTGGACGGGGTGATGCTCGAAATGGATCAGCATGATCTGGCGCGGTTTGGTCAGGGGGAGTGGCTGCTCGATCAGTATTCACGCAGGGAAATTCTCGACTGGCGCAATACTGGCCAGTTACCGCAGCCGAGCCAGGGCAGTGGCTACCAACTGTTGAAGGCCGCCGACAGGGACTACCTGTTAACACTGATACCGCTGCAGGATGCGTTGGAGAGGCCGTTGGCCGCAGTGCTTGCCTGGCGCGAGATAAGCACCGAATTGCTGCGCCATGCTGATGAGCAGAAACAACTGCTGGGTCGTTGGTTGATCGCTCTGCTGGCCGCAACTGGACTGTTCACCACTCTGTTACTGGCAAGCCGGGCAACTGTCCGCCGCCAGGCCGAGCAGCATCAACAGGCAATCATTCAGGAAAGTCTGGCTCGAGAGCAGGCCCGGCAGGGGCTGGAGCGTCAGCGTCAGGCGCTGCGGGCGCTCAATGAAATCGCCAGTTTGCAGCACCTGGGACAGCACGAGCGGTTGCGTCGGGTGCTGGAGCTGGGCTGTGGTTATCTGCGTCTGGACATGGGGATTGTCAGTCGGATCAAGGATGACGATTATCAAGTGCTCAGCCATCATGCCAAGGACGATGGCCTGGAGGACGGCACGCACTTTCCGCTGGGGCAGACCTACTGCAGTCTGACCCTAGCCCAGGATGATGTGCTGGCGATTGATAACATGGGCCAGTCGGCTCACTGTGGCCACCCGTGCTATCAGCAGTTTGGCCTGGAGACCTATATCGGCATACCGCTGATGGTGGCTGGCGAGCGCTTCGGGACCCTGAACTTTTCCAGTGCCGCAGCTCGCAACCAACCCTTCGAGGACACCGACCTGGAGTTCATGCGTCTGTGCGGGCGCTGGATTGCGGCCGTGCTGACCCGGGGCAAGTTCGAGCAGGAGCGTGAAGCGCTGCTCAGCCGTTTCAGCAAGCTGGCCCGGCATCTTCCCGGCATGGTCTATCAATATCAGTACAACTGTAGTGGCCGCGGCTGGTTTCCCTACAGTAGTCAAGGAATTGTCGATATCTACGGCATCACGCCGGAACAGGCAGCGGCCAGTGATATGGCGGCTTTCGAGGCAATTTACCCGGAAGACCGACAAAGGGTGGCGATCAGCATCCGAGAGTCCGCAGCCGGGCTCAGCGAATGGCGTTGCGAATATCGCATCCATCATCCTCAGCGTGGTTTGATCTGGGTTGCCGGGCGCTCCTCCCCCGAGCCACTGGAGAACGGCGACATTATCTGGCACGGGGTAATTACAGATATCAGCGAACAGGTTCGTGCGACCCGGGCACTGCAAAAAAGCGAGTCGCGGTTCCGCAGCATGGTCAGCAACCTACCGGGCGTGGTGTATCGCTGTCGAAGTGACGCCGACTGGACCATGTCCTACATGAGTGACGGTATCGCCCGGCTCACGGGCTATCCGGCCAGCGACTTCATCGACAATCGGGTTCGCAGCTACGCTAGCATCGTGCATCCTGATGACCTGCACCTGACCTATGCCACCATCGTCCATATCGAGCGTCGGGAGAGCTTTGAGCTGACCTACCGGATAGTGCATGCCGATGGCCACCATGTCTGGGTACGGGAAAAGGGCCGTGGCGAATACGACAGCCAGGACCAACTGCTCTGGCTCGACGGTTTTATCTGGGATATCACCGAGCAGCATCGGGTCGAGCAGCTCAAAACCCAGTTTGTCTCGGCGGTCAGCCATGAGCTGCGCACGCCGCTGACCGCCATTGCCGGCGCGCTGGGGTTGGTGCTGGGCGGGGCCATGGGCGAAGTGCCTGAACCGATGGCAAAGTTACTGGGGATTGCCCGGCAGAACAGTGACAACCTGCATGCGCTGATCAATGACCTGCTCGACATGGATAAGCTCAGCGAAGGCAAGATGCACTTTGAGCTTGAGTGTCAACGGCTCAAACCACTGCTGGAGCAGGCGCTGAGCCTGAACCAGGGATATGCCGAGCAGTATCAGGTGCGTTTGCTGGCGGGCCGGATCGATGACGCCTGGGTAACCGTGGACGCCAAACGCTTTGGTCAGGTGCTGGCCAATTATCTGTCCAATGCCGCCAAGTTTTCCCATCCGGGAGGTGACGTTGTGCTTGAGGCCTGCATCGAAGCAGGGCAGGTGACGGTCAGCGTGACGGATCGGGGTATCGGGATTCCCGCCGACTTTCAGGAGCAGATCTTTCAGAAATTCAGCCAGGCCGATGGCAGCGATACGCGTCAGCGTGGTGGTACTGGGCTGGGACTGGCGATTAGCCGGGAATTGGCGCAGCGCATGGGCGGCGAGGTTGGTTTTGAGTCGCAAGAAGGCCAGGGCTCGTGTTTCTGGTTCCGTCTGCCCGTCAGTGAGGTCAGTAGTGTGCCTGCACATCACTCAGGAGAACCCTCATGAACGCGAGCGCCGAACAGCGCCGACTTGCGGCCCTGGCTCGTTACCAGATCATGGACAGCCCGGGAGAGGCGGCGTTTGACGATATCACCACTCTGGCGACCCGCTATCTGCAGACGCCGATAGCGCTGGTCTCGCTGCTGGATGACCAGCGCCAGTGGTTCAAGAGCCGGGTAGGTCTGGACGTCTGTGAGACGCCGCGCGACCTGGCATTCTGTGCCCATGCGATTCGGGCTGACCAACTGCTGGTAGTCGAAAATGCCAACGAAGATCCGAGGTTCCGTGACAACCCATTGGTGACCGGCGAGCCGCACATCTGTTTCTATGCCGGCATGCCGGTTCACTCGGCTGAAGGCTATCCGCTGGGCACGCTATGTGTGATCGACCGTCAGCCACGCACGCTGGATGCTCAGCAACGCGACACGCTGATCCGCCTGGCTGGACTGGTTGAGCAACAGTTGCGTCTGCGTCTGCAACTGCTCGAAGGCCAGGAACGCGAGATGGCGTTGAGTGAGCAGAAGGCCCTGAACGCCAGTCTGCTTGAGTCTATGATGGTTGGAGTGGTCGCCTGCGATGCCAAGGGCCAGCTAACGCTGATCAATCGTACGGCGCGGGATTGGCATGGCGTTGATATCCTGGATGTGCCGCCTGAGCACTGGTGGCGTTATTACGACCTGTATCAAAGTGATGAAGTGACCCCTCTGGCAGCCGATCAGGTGCCGCTGTGGCGGGCCCTGAGTGGCGAACAACTGACAGCTGTCAGTTTCTGCATCGCCGCCCGCGGCCAGCCGGTTCGTCATCTGCAAGCCAGTGGTGGACCGTTGTACGATGCCGAAGGCCGCTTCAAGGGGGCCATGGTTGCGATGCTCGATATCACCGAGCGGCGCCAGATCGAGCAGATGAAGAGCCGGTTCATCGCCACAGTCAGCCATGAGTTGCGCACTCCGCTGACCTCGATCAGCGGCGCCATCGCCCTGTTGCTGGGTGGTGCCGGTGGTGACCTGCCCGAGGCTGGACGGCGCATGCTGGGTATTGCTCAGGACAATACCCAGCGTTTGCAGGCGTTGATCAATGACCTGCTGGATATCGAACGCCTGGAGTCCGGGCTGTTGCCGCTCAAGCTGAGTGTCCAGCCCCTGCTGCCATTGCTGCAACGGGCCATTGACTCCAATCAGCTGTATGCCGAACGGTTCAATGTCAGCCTCGTGCTTCTGCCGCCGTCAGCTGAGTTGCACCTGATCTGCGACGCCGAGCGATTGCTTCAGGTGATGGATAATCTGCTGTCCAATGCTGCCAAGTTTTCCCATGCCGGGGATAGCATTGTGGTTGATTGCCGGGTGATCGATGATCAGGTCCAGGTGCAGGTAACTGATCAGGGGGTTGGCATCGCCATGGAACAGCAGAGCCGGCTGTTCCAGCGCTTCTTCCAAATTGACGACAGCACCAGCCGCAAACGTGGTGGCACAGGGCTGGGGCTGGCGATCAGCAAGGAGCTGGTCGAACGGATGGGCGGCAGCATTGGCGTCGATTCCCAGGCCGGTCAGGGTGCCTGTTTCTGGTTCCGCCTGCCATTGGCCAGCTCGTCGGACAGGGGCATGCCATAATGATTCTCACTGATTGGGGTGGACTATCAGGACCATGAGCCAGCTACAGCGCATCTTGCATATCGAGGATGACCCATCGATCCAGGAAATTGCCCGGATTGCCCTGGAAGTGGTGGGCGGATTCGAGGTCAAGACCTGTGACGGTGGAGCGGCCGGCCTGGCCGTTGCTGAAGCCTTCGCCCCCGATCTGGTACTGCTGGATGTGATGATGCCGGGAATGGACGGGCCGCAAACGCTGGAGCGATTGCGGGAGTTGCCTGGGCTGCTGTACACCCCGGTGGTATTCATGACCGCCAAGGTCCAGAGCCAGGAAGTTGAAGGCTACCGCGCCCTGGGGGCAGTTGGGGTTATCACCAAGCCGTTTGACCCTATGCAACTGGCGGCCGAGATTAGGGCCCTCTGGGAGCAATGGAATGTCGAACACTGAACAGTTGAAAGCTCAACTGGCCGAGCTGGGCCAGGCTTTTCGCAAGCGGCTGGAGCAGGAACTGCCGCAGCTGGTGCGCCAGGCCGAACAACTGCAGGATGCCAAGCAGGTCGAGCCTGTCCTGCAGCAACTGCAAGGCCAGCTGCACAAGCTGGCGGGCTCGGCAGGCACCTTTGGTCATGCGGCGCTGGGCGAGCGAGCCCGGGAGCTGGAGCAGTTGGCCAAGCGCTGCCTGACGGACCCAGCGGCTGCCGGTGAGGCTCGCAAGCGCCTGCGCGAGGGGTTGTGCCAGTTGCCGCAGTTGCTCAATCAGAGCCGGCCCGAACCGCCGGACAGTCAGCCGCTGGAATCGGCGCTCCCTGATGAGCAGGGGCAGCAGCATATCCTGATGCTTGAGCACGATCCTGAACTGGCGCGTCAGACCAGCCAGACCCTGAGCAACTTCGGCTATCGAGTCACCACTCTGGAGCAGGCCGACAGCCTGATCGCCCAGTTGGACAGCGACCAATACGCGGCATTGATCATCGACATCAGTCCCGAGGTGGCCGGCCATCAGGCCCTGGGCGCGCTGCAGCACTGGCAGGCCGGGCGCAATACGCCCCTGCCGGTGATTGCCATCAGCACCGACTCGGCATTTGCCGCCAGGCTCGAGGCGGTAAGGGCCGGCGCGCGCGGGTTCTTCACCAAACCGGTAGACCTGACCGTACTGGAAAACCGCCTGCGGCGCAGTTTCGAGGTCCAGCAGGACGACCCGTTCCGGGTGCTGGTGGTGGATGACGATCAGGAACTGGCAGAGCGCTTCAAGGCCATTCTCGACAACGCCGGGATGCGCGTGGAGACAGTGCTCGACCCGGCACAACTGCTCAAGCGAATGAACGCCTTTCAGCCGGACGTGGTGCTGATGGACATCAACATGCCCAACTACAGTGGCATTGAGCTGGCGCAGATGATCCGGCTGAACGACAACTGGCTGCGGGTGCCGATCATTTATCTGTCGGCGGAAACTGATACCGTCGCGCAGATGGCTGCTCTGCTTAAGGCTGGCGATGACTTCGTCAGCAAGCCGATCAGTGATGCGGCACTGTTGACCACGGTTTATGCCCGGGCCCAGCGTGCCCGCCTGGTCAGCGAGGCGCTGGCGCGCGACAGCATGACCGGGCTGCTCAAGCATGCCGACATCAAGGAACAGGTTGAGCTGGAGGTTGAGCGTGCCTTGCGCACTCAGCAGCCAGTGAGTATCGCAATGATCGATATCGATCACTTCAAGTCGGTTAACGACAACCATGGGCATGCGGTTGGCGATACCGTAATTCGGGCGCTGGCCAACCTGCTGCGCCAGCGTCTGCGGCGGATTGACCGGATCGGTCGCTACGGCGGTGAGGAGTTTGTCGCAGTGCTGCCCAACTGCGCAGCGGCTGATGCCAAGGCGATTCTGGACAGCATCCGCGAGGCTTTCTCGGCGTTGCAGTTCAGCAGTGGCTCAAAGCTGTTTCAGTGTACCTTCAGTGCCGGTATCAGCGCCTGCGAGGCGCCGGATTGGTGTCTGGACGAGCCGCTGGAGCTGGCCGACCAGCATCTGTATCAGGCCAAGCAGCAAGGCCGCAACCGGGTGATTGGAGTGCTGCCATCTTGAACGTCATTATCGTCGAGGACGATGAGTGGATTGCCGAATTGCTGGCGCAGGTGATTGGACATGTTGCCAGTGATGCACGGGTACTGCGCTTTGACAATGTGCGCGACTGCCTTAATCAGCTCAAGGCCCGGCCGGTCGATTTGCTGCTGGCCGACCTGCACCTGCCTGATGCCAGTGGGCTCGAGGCGATACGGGTGGCTCGCCAGCGCAGCCCGGCCAGCAGCCGGGTGCTGCTGACGGCCAGCATCGATCGCGCGACTGTACTGGCCGCTCGGGATGCCGGGATTACTGACTTCATTGCCAAGCCCTTCAGCGTCGAGGTGCTGATCGAACGCCTGGGCAAGGTGATGCAGGGGCACGGGCAGCCTACGGCTGCGCCCATGCAGCTCGACAGCCTGGAGCACTTTCTCACCCAGCGGCCGGAGCAGGCGCTGTTCATCCCCTGGTGCGAGCCGGCCCACCGCCAGAGTGTGCTGCACTGGACGGCGCGCTGTGAGCCCTCGGAGCTATGGCACATGGCGCGTCAGGAGCCGCTGCTGGCCGCTGAGTGGTTGAGCCGGGCCAACCGCCATGAGCATGCCGACGGTGGCTTCGACTGCCTGAGCCTGGAGGCCGCGATCAAGCGTCTGGGCCCGACTGAGTGCGTCCGGTTGGCCCACCAACTGGCTCATACCCAGCCGGGTCTGACGCACACCGATCTGCAGCAGTTGGCGGGGCAGTTGCTGGCGCAGCAAAGTGGGCTCGGTGAAATCCTGAATTCATTGGCCCGCCCGCAGGGGCTGGCTACCGAGCAAATGCTCACGGCGGTGGAACTCAGTCGCCTGGGTGAGCTAGCGGTTCTGTGCGCGATCCAGAACTACTTCAACTACGGGGGTGCAGTCTGTGACCGTGCCAGCCTTGAAGTCTTGCTGACACGCTTTGGGCCGGGGTTTGGCAACGCCCTGAAAACCCGGCTGCGCTTGCCATTCCCATTGCGTGAGCTGATCGGCGCGCTGTTCAAGCTGCCGGCCGGCAGTCTGCGTAAGGATCGGGTCATCATGCGCATTGCCGCCCTGGAGGCTGGTCTGGCCCAGGACCCTGGTCAATTACGGCAATTGCGACAGTGGATCGGCTTGGAGCAAGGTTAAGTACGGTGCGGTCAAAGTTTCGGAGCCTGGGGGTCGCTTTTTTGACAGTACGGCAAGCTAGCCTACTCTAAGATTTATAACCATAAAGCTGCACTGTTTAAAGAGAGGACAGATGCTGTTGATATCTCGCTTGCGATCCATTTTTCCGTTTTTTGCCAACGCTCAGGTCCAGGCGCTCGAACAGGCCTTGGACGCAGTAGTATCGATCGATACCAATAACTGTGTCACGTTCTTCAACGCCGCTGCTGAACAGCTCTGGGGTATACCCCGTTCCCAGGTGCTCGGACGCAATGTCAGCATGCTGGTACCGCAGGCGATCCAGAGCCGCCACGATGATTTGGTCAATGCCAATCGCAGTACCGGAGTCGATAAGATCGTCGGCACCTCGCGCGAGGTGCTGATTGAGCGGCCCGATGGCGGTAAGGTCTGGGCCAGCCTGTCACTGTCCAAGGTCAAGGTCGGTGCCCGGATTACCTACACCGCCTTCGTCAAGGACATCACCCGCGAGCGCAATGCCCGTGAGAGCATTCGCCAGATTCTTGAGCAGAGCATCGATGCGGTGGTCAGTATCGACGAGCACAACAATGTCACCTTCTACAATAAAGCCGCCGAGCGGTTGTGGGGTTACAGCGCCGATGAGGTGCTGGGGCGCAACGTGAAAATGCTGGTACCGCAGGCGATTCAGAGTCGACATGACGACATGGTCAATGCCAACCGCCGCACGGGGGTCGACAAGATCGTCGGCACTTCGCGCGAGGTGGCGATTGAGCGCAAGGATGGGCGTCAAGTCTGGGGCAGCCTGTCATTGTCCAAGGTTCAGCTTGAGGGCAAGACCCTGTACACCGCCTTCGTCAAGGACGTGACCGCCGAGGTTCAGCAGCGTGAAAGGGTGCGGTTGTTGTCACTAGTGGCCGATGAGACCGACAACTCGGTGATCATTGCTGACGCTGACGGACGCATCGAGTACGTAAATCCCGGATTTGAGCGCCTGACCGGTTATGTTCTGGATGAAATTCGTGGCCGCAAGCCAGGTGATTTTCTCCAGGGTGAACATACCGACCCGGCCACGGTGGCCGGTATTCGGGCCAAACTCCAGGCTCGTGAGCCGTTCTATGACGAGATCCTAAATTACAACCGCCAGGGCAAGGCCTACTGGATCTCGCTGGCTATTAATCCGGTATTCAATGACGCAGGACAGCTTGAACGGTTCATTTCGATTCAGACCAACATTACCGATACCAAGCTCAAGGCGCTGGACTTCACCGTCAAGCTGGATGCGATCGGCGCGGCCAATGCAGTGATGGAATGGGCGGTTGACGGTCAGGTCCTTGAGGCTAACCCCTTTATTCTAAAACATCTGGGTTATCACTCGGCTGGTGAGCTACCAGCCGAGATTGCCCGGCTTGAACGCATTCTGGGTGAAGAGGAACTGCATCGTCTGCGCGATGGTGTTGGTTTGCATCGGGATGTTCGTCTGGCGACCCGCTCTGGAGAGGTCTGCTGGCTCGGCGCAAGTTTCAATCCGGTACGCGGGTTCGACGGCAAGACCAGCAAGTTCGTGATGTTCGGCACCGACAACTCGCTACGCATGCAGACCATCGAGCAAACCAACCAGGCCATGCAGCAGGTGGTCGGCTCGAATCAGCGTATCAGCGCAATTGTTTCGACCATCAACGGTATTGCCGCGCAGACCAATCTGCTGTCGCTCAACGCTGCCATTGAGGCAGCGCGTGCTGGTGAGGCCGGGCGCGGTTTTGCCGTGGTAGCCGATGAGGTACGGCAACTGGCGCAGCGTTCCGGCGGTTCGGCCAAGGAGATTGACGAGCTGCTGTCCGATACAGTGGCACGGATCAATCAACTGGCGGAAACCCTGAAGAAGCTGTCCAATGTCGCAGATTGATTTGATTGTCTAAATGATAATGGTTTAGATTGGCGACAATAGCTCCCTGAGGTCGCCTTTCATGTCCCGTTCCGTTCTGTGCCGGCCTGTTGTGCCGGCTGCTGTCGTCGCTGAAAACAACCTGTTGTCCCCTCTGGCCATCGCGCTGGGTGTTGGGCTGACCTGCCTGACGCTTAACGCCAATGCCCAGGACAGCGCGGTCCTGGCGCCAACTACAGTCATCGGTGAACAGGCCGATCCGCATGGTCCGGATACCGGGTATGTCGCCAGCAATACCCTGGCCGGTACCAAGACCGATACTCCGCTGAACGAGATTCCGCGTTCGATCTCGGTGGTGACTCGCCAGCAGATGGAGGATCGCAACGTCCTCAGCATCAGCGATGCGCTCAAGTACACCCCCGGCGTTCAGGCTGGTTACTTCGGTGAAGACAACAAGCAGGACTGGTTCATCATTCGCGGTTTCAAGCAGGCCAACTTCGGCCTGTTCCATGACAGTACCCGGGTTTACTCCAGCGGCTTCTACAGCTGGCAGATCGACCCCTACCAGCTTGAGCGGGTTGAGGTGCTGCGCGGAGCTTCCTCGGTGCTGTACGGCCAGACGCCGCCGGGCGGGGTGATCAATCTGGTCAGCAAGCGCCCGAGCGAGAGCGCCTTTGGCGAGGTTGGTATTCAGGCCGGCAGCTTCGATCGGCGCCAGCTCAATCTGGACGTCACCGGCCCGCTCAACGACAACCCGCAGGTGTTGTATCGGGTCACCGCGCTGGCGCGCGAAAGCGGCACCCAGGTTGACGGCGTCGACAACGATCGCTTGCTGATCGCGCCGTCGCTGACCCTCAAGCCGAGCGAGGCCACCGAACTGACCCTGCTGGCCAGCTTCCAGAAGGACAGCGGTGATCCCATGCTGCAGTTTCTGCCGGCTGAAGGCACGGTGCGGCGCCATCCTCTAGGCAAGATCGATACCGATACCGCAGTCGGTCTGCCCGACTATGAAAAGTTCGAGCGCAGCCAGTACACCCTGGGTTATGAGCTCAATCACCGTTTCAACGACACCTGGAGCGCTCAGCAGAACCTGCGTTACGGGCATATCGATGTTGATCTGCGCCAGCTGTTCTTTTTCTTCTGGGCCGATTTGCCGGCCGGCGAGCTGGTGCGTGGTTTGAGTTATGCCGATGGTGAGGCCGACAATCTGTCGGTCGACAATCGCCTGGTTGGCCAATGGCAGTCCGGCGCCTGGGAAAGCACGCTGCTGCTGGGTGCTGACTACCAGCGGCTGAAGGTCAAGGACAGCAGCCCCAACGGCTGGCCGCTGTATCCGGCCACGCTGAACATCTTCAACCCCGGTTATACCCAGGTGCCGTTCGATTTTGCTCTGGAAGAAAAGCGCAGCAAGGTTGATCAGGTCGGGGTCTATGCCCAGAACCAGCTCAAGTACGATCAGCGTTGGGTGTTCCTGCTGGGCGCTCGGCACGACCGGGCCAAGTTCGATTTCGATAATCGCACCACCGGTGCCGGCAATCAGGCCAAGGACGGCGAGATTACCTGGAATGGCGGGGTCGCCTATCTGTTTGACAATGGCCTGACACCCTACGCCAGCTATTCGCAGTTCTTTCTGCCAGTCACCGACGTTGCCCCCGATGGTCGGGCGTTCAAGCCGGAAACCGGCCAGCAGTATGAACTGGGCCTGAAATATCAGCCGCCCGGATTCAATGGCAGCTTCAATGCCGCGCTGTTCGAGTTGACCCAGGAGAACGTGCGCAAGGCGGCCGGCGCGCCGGCAGTGACCCAACAGGTTGGTGAGGTTCGGGTGCGTGGCCTGGAACTGGAAGCCGTCGCCAATGTCACCCCGGCGCTGAGTCTGGTTGGTGCCCTGACGCTGCTCGATGCCGAAACCACCAAGACTGGCAATGCGGTGGCGGAAAAGGGCAAGACGCCCTCGCAGGTGTCGGACAAGCTGGCTTCACTGTGGGCGCATTATCAGGTTCGTGGTGGCGTGCTCGACGGCTTGGGCTTTGGTGCTGGGGCACGCTATGTCGGGGCCAGCTACGGCGACAATGTCGAAGACCTGAAGGTGCCCTCCTACACGGTCTACGACGCCATGCTCAGTTACGACTGGCAGAATCTGCGCCTGCAGCTCAATGGCAACAACCTGAGCGACAAGAAATACGTGGCGACCTGTGACTACTACTGCTGGTATGGCAACCGCCGCAACCTGATCGCCAGCCTCAGCTACCGCTGGTAGGGTCGGTGAGCTCGCCGCTGGCCGTGTTGTTTCCGGGGCCGCTGGCACCGTTGGGGCAAACCCTGGTGCTGGCCGATGACCCGCGTCCGGCGCTGAGCTGGGATGAATATCTGGAGCCTGAGCGGCTACAGGCCAACCTGCTGCGATTTCTGCCCGAGCATGGTGAGGGCGATCCGCGTGCGCGGGTATCGCTGTGGGCCAAGTATCACTTTCTGCGGCTGGTGCCTGCGGTGGTCGCTGCCAGTCTGAGCAGTGATTGGCGGTTGCCGGTGCGTGCCAGTGAGGTGGCGGTGATTCTGGGGGACGACGGACTGCCGGCGGCCTTCCGCCTGGCAGACGCTGGCCAGCCTTGGGCGCACGCGCCCCGGCACGGTTTTGAGCGTTTCGAGGAGCTGTTCGACGGCCATATCGATCCGCTGATTCGGGCGTTGTGCGCACAGGTCAAGCTGGCGCCCAAGGTGTTGTGGAGCAGCGTTGGCCACTACTACGAATGGATTGTCGGCGAGTTGGCCAGCCAGCCTTTGCCAGAACAACGCGTGGCCCAGGCTCGCGAATGGCTGGAGCAGTCCTGCCGTCCAGATGGTTTTCGCAACCCGCTGCATGACAGCATTCGCTATGTCGCTCGGCCGGGCCTGGAGGGGGTGCATCGCCAGCGTCGGCATTGCTGTATTCGCTACCGGCTGCCGGGCAAGGCGCTGTGCGGCAACTGCCCACATATTGATAAGCCGCCGGCAGGCTATGACATGAACTTGGCCAGCAAGGCCTAGCGCCACTGATACTCCAGCCCTACCCCCGCCAGCCACTGGCGTCCCGGAGCCGGTTCGTAGTAACGAGTTCTGGGTTCGTTGATGATCAATGAGCCGATATAGTCGCGGTCGGCGAGGTTATCGATCCGCAGGAACGGTTCCAGCAGCCACCCACCCAGCGCCTGTCGATAGCTGGCGCGCCAGTTGAGTACTGCATAGCCTGGGGCCTTGGCCTGATTGTCGTCGCTGGCATAGCGCTGACTTAGTGCCTGCAGCTCCACGGCGGTGGAGAAGCCTTGCGCGGCCGGTTGCCAGGCCAGTTCGGCATACAGGCTCTGGCGCGCGGTGCCCGGCAGGTCACGGCCGGACAGGTCGCTGCCGTCGGCCCGCCGGTAGCGATCGAACCGGGCTTGCAGCCAGGTGTAGGCCAGATAGCCGCGCAAGCCATGCTCGAACTGCTGCTCGAGCGCCAGTTCCAGGCCGCGACGGGTCGAGCGCCCGGCGTTGGTGAAGGTGCTGCGGTCGGTTCCGACCTGGTTTTCACCGGGGACGATCTCGTCGCGCACACGGCTTTCGAACAGGGCCAGGTCCAGATAACCGTCCGCGTGGCGCCATTTCATGCCCAGCTCGGCATTGCGTGACAGGCTTGGTTTGAGCGCGAAGTTCAGCCCGCTGCCGCTGGGGCGGTAAGCCAGCTCCTGAAAGGTTGGGGTTTCAAACCCCTGGCCCAGCGCACCGTACAGGCTCAGTTGCGGGGTCCATTGCCAGCTCAGCCCGGCCGCCGGATTACTGCGCTGATAGCGCACCTTGCCACTGTCGTCCTGGCCGTCGGCTAAGAAGTCATCATCGGAGTCGAACTGGATCCGGCTGTGGCGCAGGCCGGCGGTCAGTTGCCAGCGCGGTGCCAGTTGCCAGGTACTGATCAGATAGGCTTCCTGGCTGTCGACCCGGTTGAACTCGTCGCGCTTGCGCTGGCCCTTATGGCCGTTGTCGTTGACGAAGCCGTCGCGTTGCTCACCCTGGTAGTCGTAGGTCAGCCCGGCGGCCAGCTCGACCGGGCGACCGAATACTTGGCTGCTGCGCTGCCAGCCCAGTTCGACGCCGCCAAACCGGCGATCCAGCTCGACCACGCCGCCACCGGCAAATTCGCCAGCGCCGGCAAAGCCCAAGTACTGCTGGACGAAGCGCTCGCCGCCGTAGGCCATCAGAGTCAACTGGTCATCGTTGTCCAGGCGCCGTTGGTAGTTCAGCCCGGCCTGCTGATGACGCACGCTTTTGCGGGTGTTGAATGTCTGGCTCTGACTGGCAGCCTGACGCCGGTCCTGTTCTAGCTGTTCGGCGCTCAGCCCGAGTGGGTCACGGGTGTTCGGCTGGTCGAGGCTGTTGAGCAGCAGTGTCAGGCTGGAGACGTCATCGATATCCCAGCCCAGACGCAGGTTGGCGCTGTCACGGCGGGTCTGGCTGTGGTCGCGATAACCGTTGGTGTGCAGGCGGGCAATGTTGGCGTTGATGTTCAGCTCGCCGTGCTGGGCACCGTAGCGCAGCCGCGAGCGCCATAGCCCGTCGCTGCCGACTGCACTGCGGCTGTTCAGTGTGGGGTGGAATGGGGCCTCGCTGCTGAAGCCCTGGATAATGCCGCCCGAGGCATTGCCGTACAGGGTGGTCAGCGGACCGCGCAGCACCTCCAGGCGCTGTAGTGCGTCAAGGTCGAACAGTGCTGGCTGGCCCTGACCGTCAGGCATGGTCAGCGGAATACCGTCCTGCACCAGGCGCACGCCGCGCACCCCGAAGGCGGCCCGGGCGCCGAAGCCGCGCGAGGAAATCTGCAGGTCCTGGGCGTAGTTCTGGCGATTGAGCGCGAGTATGCCCGGTAGCCGTTGCAGTGGTTCGGAAACATTGGCACCCAGCTGCTGGCGCGAAAGCTCTGCGCCGCTCAGCACGCTGCGGGTCAGTGGCTGCTGATTCTGATCGTCACTCTGGCTGCCCAGGATCACTTGGGCTGGCAGGCTGATCGGGCGTTCTACGGCTTGGACCGGCAAGGCGATCAGCAGGCTCAGAGTCGGTAAGGTCAATAGGCGCATGGGCAGGTGTCTGGTTTGGTGATTCCGGCAGGCAGTATACGAAGGTTTGCGCCCAGGGCCGGTCCAGGCGGGTGGGTAATTGAATGAGTTTGCGTTAGTTCTTTGATCTATAAATAAATTTGAGTTAATATTTGAACGCTTATGCTGTATTTTTCGCTAATATTGGCGGGATTTTTATTTTTAGGCGATAAATAAATTTACGGCTAAAATATTTAGTCTTTGTGGCAAAATATAACGGATAAGTCCGTGTGCCGCCTGGAGTTGACTATGCACATGATGCACGATTTGTATCTGGCGCTGCGCCGTCTGCAGCGGGCCAGCGAAATTCACGCCAAGCGTCTGGGTCGGCATAGCGGGCTGACCCCTATCCAGCTACTGATCCTGCACAGTATTCAGGCCATGGGCGAGGGAACCCTGGGCGATTTGGCCCGGCGGGTCAGTGTCTCCCAGGCTACCCTGAGCACCATCATCGACCGGTTGGAAAAGCGCGAGTTGCTGCAGCGTATTCGCAGTCAGAGCGATAAGCGCAAGGTCCATCTGGCTCTGACCGAAAGCGGCCTGGCGGCGATTCAGGCCGAGCCGGCCTTGTTGCCCGGCGACTTTCTTGAGCGCTACGCGAAGCTGCCCGACTGGGAGCAGTTGATGTTATTGGCCAGCCTGCAGCGGGTGGCCGGGTTGTTGGAGGAAGGTCAGCAGGGGCCGGCGGAGCTGTTCGATGTGAAGCTCGAGGCCTGAGTTTTTTCGCGCATAAAAAAAGGTGACTCAAGCCTGCCTGAACCTGAGTCACCTCAAATACACCCAAGGTTATTTAAAGCATCAACTGTGCCAATTTGATTACAGAGGCCGATTATTCCGCCTCGTCATCGTCGTGGCCGTCTACGTTCATGCCCAGTTCCTTGATCTTGCGGGTCAGGGTATTGCGGCCCCAGCCCAGTAATTGCGCGGCATCCCGGCGTCTGCCGGCGGTGTGCTTGAGCGCGGTCTCGATCATGATGCGCTCGAACGCCGGTACGGCGACATCCAGCAGGTTGGTGACGCCGCGAGCCAGTTCCTGGTCGGCCCAGGTGCGCAAACTATGCTCCCAGTGGCCGTCAGGTGCACTGTCCTGGTGCTGGGTGAGCAGTTCTGGTGGCAAGTCCTCGATCAGCACTTCGCGGCTGGAGGCCATGACCGTGATCCAGCGGCAGGTGTTCTCCAGTTGGCGCACGTTGCCCGGCCAGGGCAGGTTGCGCAGGTAGTCCTGGGTCTGTGGCTTGAGCACCTTTGGCTCGACCGCCAGCTCCTGGGCGGCCTTGGTCAGAAAGTGCTGGGCCAGCGCCGGGATGTCCTCACGGCGCTCGGCCAGCTTGGGAATGTGAATGCGGATCACGTTGAGGCGGTGGAACAGGTCTTCGCGGAACTTGCCGGCCTGCACTAGGCCTTCAAGGTTCTGGTGGGTGGCGGCGATGATGCGCACATCGACCTTGATTGGTGTATGGCCGCCCACCCGATAGAACTCGCCATCAGCCAGAACCCGTAGCAGCCGGGTCTGGGTTTCGGCCGGCATATCGCCGATCTCGTCGAGAAACAGGGTGCCGCCATCGGCCTGTTCGAAGCGGCCGCGTCGCTGCACGGCGGCACCGGTAAAGGCGCCCTTCTCGTGGCCGAACAGTTCCGATTCCATCAGGTCCTTGGGGATCGCCGCCATGTTCAGGGCGATGAACGGGTTGCGCGCGCGCGGGCTGTGGCGATGCAGGGCGTGGGCTACCAGCTCTTTGCCGGTTCCTGACTCACCGTTGATCAGTACCGTGATATTGGAGTGCGAGAGCCGGCCGATGGCGCGGAATACCTCCTGCATGGCCGGGGCTTCACCAATGATTTCCGGGGTGCGGGTTTGCCCCTGCTCCGGCTCCAGCCCTTCCTGCTCGCGGGTATGGGCCAGGGCACGGCGTACCAGGGCGACCGCTTCGTCGACATCAAAGGGCTTGGGCAGGTATTCGAAGGCCCCGCCCTGGTAGGAAGCCACGGCGCTGTCCAGATCCGAATGGGCGGTCATGATAATGACCGGCAGCTTGGGGTGTTGTTCGCGGATGCTGCTGAGTAGTTCCAGGCCGCTGGTGCCGGGCATGCGGATGTCACTGATCAGCACGTCCGGGTGTTGGCGTTGCAGGCGAGCAAGAGCGCTGTCGGCATTGTCGAAGCAGACCGGCTCCATGCCTTCCTGCTGCAGGGCCTTTTCCAGCACCCAGCGGATGGAACGGTCGTCATCGACAATCCAGACATTTTCAGCTCGGCTCATGGGTTTGATCTCCGGGGTGTTGTTCCAGCGGCAGGAATAGAGTGAATACGGTATGGCCAGGCTCGCTGTCGCACTCGATCAGGCCATGATGCTGGCTGATGATGTTCTGAGTGATCGACAGGCCCAGACCGGTGCCATCGGCCCGGCCACTGACCATGGGGTAGAAGATGCTGTCGACGATCTCGGTCGGGATGCCCGGGCCGTTGTCGATGACTTGCAGTTTGCAGACCAGCCGGTGTCGGGTCTGGCCAATGGTGAACTGGCGCAGAGTGCGGGTGCGCAGGGTGATGCGCCCGGCTTCCAGGCCGCTGTATCCGGCGATGGCCTGCATGGCGTTGCGCACGATATTGAGCACCGCCTGAATCAGTTGCTCGCGGTCGGCCATCAGTTCCGGAATGCTCGGATCGTAGTCGCGGCGCAGGCGCAGGATGCCTTGGGTTTCGGCCTCAATCAGGCTGCAGACCCGTTCGGTGATTTCGTGGATGTTGATCGGTCGCAGGTTCGGCGGGCGGTAGGGGCCGAGCATGCGGTCGACCAGATTGCGCAGCCGGTCTGCTTCCTCAATGATCACGTCGGTGTAATCCTTGAGATTGTCTTCGGGCAGTTCGCGGGCCAGTAGCTGGGCGGCGCCGCGAATGCCGCCGAGCGGATTCTTGATCTCGTGGGCCAAGCCGCGCACCAGCACCTTGGTGACCTCCTGCTTGGATAGTTGCGCTTCTTCCTTGGTGATCCGCAGCAGGCGATCACGCGGCTGCAACTCCATCAAGACCCAGTTGCGCTCGGAGGCCATGATCGGCGTTACCGAATAGTCGACCATCAGGCTGCTGCCATTGCTCAGCAGCAGCTGGGCTTCGCGCTTGGTGAACGGGTGGGCGTTGTCGACCGCGTTCTGCATCGAGTCCTGGGCGCTGACGCTGTCGGTGAACAGTTCGCTGATTGGTTGCTGCTGAACTCGTTGGCCGCTGACGGCCAGCAGCATTTCGGCGGCCGGGTTCATGTAGCTGACGCACAGGCGGGCATCCAGCAGGATCACCGCTGTGGTCAGGTTGTCGAGAATCTGGCGTAAAAAGCGATCAGGCAGCATAGCTAAGGGTATCCACGGTTTGTGCAGAGAAATGCAAGAAGCGAACCAATAAGGGGCGTTTGCGCTACTGGCTTGCAAAGCATTTGCACAGTTGCCAGGCAGGTCCGGTTTGGGTCCTGGGTGGCGCTTGCACAAAAGCGGCGCACGGCGCGCTGCAACAGGGTTTGCACGGGTTTCCGGCGGTCTGGCTGGAGCCTGCTCGGGGGCAGGCTGTCAGCCAGTCAGGTGCTTTTGGCGCTTTGGGCAAACTGCCGCGTGCACAGAGTTAGGCGCTTGCGCATTGAGTATGCACCGAAATGGTGCGCAACGGGAGTGGGGTGGGCGGTGATGGGGCTCAACTACCGCCACTGCGACCGGGGGCTGGCACGTTGGGCGCACGCGGAGCATTGGGAGCCTGGGGCGCCTGATTGCTGCCGGCGCGGCCCGGCTGCAGCAATGAAGTGCGTTGCAGGTGTACGGTGATTGCGCTGCTGCGTTGCAGGACGTTACCACGCGCATCAACTACCACCACTGCCAGTTGGTGGCTGCCGCGATCAATATTGGTCAGGCTGAGCAGGTGGTTGCGCTGGCCGCGGCCGGGGCTGGAAACATCGGTCAGTTCGCCGTCGAGCTCGACCCGCAACAGATGGCTGCCGCTCAGGCCGGGGTCGGTAGTGACGCTCAGAACCAGATTGCCCTCATTGCTGCGGATCGCCTCATCATTGCCGGGGCTGGTGATTTCCAGGCGTTGATAGGCAGGGCCGGCAGCCGGCTGGTCGCTGGTGCCGGGGCTGCGGATTTCAGTGCGACGCGGAGGCTCGACGGTGTTGGTCGGCCCGACCTCCAGGGTGCTGGCGCCGGGGCCAGGCTGGTCGGAAAACACCTTGTTGCCGTCGGCGTCAGTCCAGGTGTAGATCTGTGCGGCAGCAGCGAGGGGCAAGGCCAGCAGCAGGGGCAGGGCTGTCAGGGGAAAAATGCGAGGCATGGTGATCTCTCCTTGGGGCTTGCGTAAGACTTGCAGTCATTTCCCTGCTTGGCAAGTCGGTCGCCGCGGGTAACGGACGGACGCAAAAAAGGGGCGCCCGGATGGGTGCCCCTTTTTGGACCACGGTATCGCAGCCGGGTTCAGACGCTGTAGTACAGGTCGTATTCCAGCGGGTGAACAAAGGTGCGAACCTTGATTTCCTCGGCGGCCTTCAGTTCCAGATAGGCGTCGATGAACTCGTTGGTGAACACGTCGCCCTTGGTCAGGAACTCGCGGTCAGCGTCCAGCGCTTCCAGGGCTTCCTTCAGGCTGCCGCAGACCTGCGGGATCTGCTTGGCCTCTTCCGGCGGCAGGTCGTACAGGTTCTTGTCAGCGGCATCGCCAGGGTGGATCTTGTTCTGGATGCCGTCCAGGCCGGCCATCAGCAGCGCAGCGAAGCACAGGTAGGGGTTGGCAGCCGGATCCGGGAAGCGCGCTTCGATGCGGCGGGCTTTCGGGCTGGATACGTACGGAATACGGATCGAGGCCGAACGGTTGCGGGCCGAGTAGGCCAGCATGACCGGCGCTTCGAAGCCAGGAACCAGGCGCTTGTAGGAGTTGGTTGCCGGGTTGGTGAAGGCGTTCAGGGCCTTGCCGTGCTTGATGATGCCGCCGATGAAGTACAGGGCGATGTCGGACAGGCCGGAGTAGCCTTCGCCGGCGAAGGTGTTCTTGCCGTCTTTGGCGATAGACATGTGTACGTGCATACCGGAACCGTTGTCACCATACAGCGGCTTGGGCATGAAGGTAGCGGTCTTGCCGTAGGCGTCGGCCACATTGTGTACGCAGTACTTCAGGGTCTGTACTTCATCGGCTTTCTTCACCAGGGTGTTGAACAGCACGCCGATTTCGTTCTGGCCAGCAGTGGCCACTTCGTGGTGGTGCACTTCGATGGTCAGGCCCATTTCTTCCATGGCGTTACACATGGCAGTACGGATTTCGTGGTCGTGATCGACCGGCGGCACCGGGAAATAACCGCCCTTGACGCCCGGACGGTGGCCCTTGTTACCGGTTTCGAAGTCGGCATCGGTGTTCCAGGAACCCTGCTCGGAGATGATCTTGAACATCGAGCCGGAGATGTCGGACTTGTATTTGACTTCGTCGAAGATGAAGAACTCAGGCTCCGGACCAACGAATACAGTGTCACCGATACCGGTGGACTTCAGGTACTCTTCGGCGCGCTTGGCGATGCCGCGCGGGTCACGCTCGTAGCCCTGCATGGTGGAGGGCTCGATGATGTCGCAGACGATGATCAGGGTCGGCTCTTCGGTGAACGGGTCCAGAACCGAGGTCTCGTCATCGGGCATGAGGATCATGTCGGAGGCTTCGATGCCTTTCCAGCCGGCAATGGAGGAGCCGTCAAACATCTTGCCATCTTCGAAGAAGTCATCGTTGACATCGCGGGCCGGGATGGTGACGTGCTGCTGCTTGCCTTTGCTATCGGTGAAGCGCAGGTCAACCCACTTCACTTCGAATTCTTTGATCAGTTGAATCGCTTTCGACATGGTTTCCTCCACGGGGAATCATTTGCCGGACCCTTTGGGTCAGGCGCCTTTCAATCAGAGCGGAAAACGTCCGCGAATCCGCTTGCGTTACAAGAGAGCAAAAGGTGTGCCATTTCGGAGCATTGGCGCAAAGCCCCGTGCCAAGCGGCTTTTGTCTGGTGCAACGAAAAAGTGCACTTGAAAGGTGCACGGATACGGTGCATCGAGTCTAGTATAGGCACCAAAATGGTGCGAATGCTCGTCGTCGGTTATCCTGCAGCCGGCGCCGGGCCGGGGTATAATGCGCCGCTTTTGCGCAGCCTGCATCTTTCCCATGAAATTGATCATCAAATTTTTCTCCGAGATCACCATCAAGACCAAGCCGGTGCGCAAGCGCTTCGTGCGCCAGCTCAAGGGCAATCTGCGGGTGTTGCTACCGCGCATCGATCCCGAGGCCCGGGTCAACGGCACCTGGGACAGCCTGGAGGTCAGCACCGGTCAGAATCCGCAACTGCAAGCGCGGGTGATCGACTGTCTGCAGCATACGCCGGGCATCTCGCATATCCTCGAGGTTCACGATTATCCGCTGACCAGCCTGGAAGAGTTGGCCGAGCGCTGCGTTCTGGTGCACGCCGAGCAATTGCGCGGCAAGGTGTTCGGGGTGCGTTGCAAGCGTGTGGGGCACCATGGGTTCAGTTCCCAGGATGTTGCGGCCTATCTCGGCGGCGAGCTGTTCGAGCGCTGTGGTGCGGCCGGGGTATCGCTCAAATCGCCGGATGTCTGGGTGCGGGTCGAGATTCGCCATGATCGGGTGTTCCTGATTCAGGCCCGGCATGAAGGCATGGGCGGTTTCCCGCTGGGGACCATGGAGCCGGTGTTGAGCCTGATGTCCGGCGGCTTTGACTCCACCGTGGCCAGCTACCAGATGTTGCAGCGCGGACTGTTGCCGCACTTCATCTTCTTCAACATGGGCGGACGGGCCCACGAGCTGGGCGTGCGGCAGATCGCCCATCACCTCTGGCAGCGTTATGCTTCCAGCCACCGGTTGCGCTTCATCAGCGTGCCGTTCGAGGGCGTAGTGGCGGAAATCCTCAAGAATGTCGATGACAGTCAGATGGGCGTGGTGCTCAAGCGAATGATGCTGCGCGCAGCCGATCAGGTCGCCAGCCAACTGGGTTTCCATGCGCTGGTGACCGGCGAGGCGATCGCCCAGGTGGCCAGCCAGACTCTGCCGAATCTGGCGGTGATCGACCGGGCGATTGAACGGCTGGTACTGCGGCCGCTGATCGCGACCAGCAAGGTCGAGATCATCAACACCGCCCGGCGAATCGGGACTGACGCGCTGAGCAGCAGCATTCCCGAGTACTGCGGGGTGATCTCGGTCAGCCCGGCCATCTATACCACCCGGGCCCGGGTTGAAGAGGCCGAAGCCAAGTTCGACTTCAGTGTGCTCGATGCGGCGGTTGCCCAGGCACGCTCTACCGATTGCGACCAGCTTGGCGAGCCGATGGAAGGCATCGCCGATGTCGAGGTCGTCAGTCAGGCGCTGGCTGGTCAGGTGGTGATCGACATCCGTCACCCCGACGAGCAGGAGCTCAGCCCGCTGGTGTTGCCCGATGTCGAGGTCAAGGCCATTCCGTTCTTTGAACTGAGCAGCCAGTTCCCCAGGCTCGACCCGGCGCGAATCTATCTGCTGTACTGCGACAAGGGCGTGATGAGCCAGATGCACGCGCAGAATCTGCTCGACTCCGGGCACGGCCATGTACGGGTGCTGCGGCCAGCCAAGAGCTGAGGCTCGCCAGTCGTCATTGCGAGCGCGCAGCGGGGCGCCGCTGTACTGCACTTCGTCATTGCGAGCGTGCAGCGGGGGCACCGCTTTACTGTACTTCGTCATTGCGAGCTGCGCAGCAGCGTGGCAATCCAGGGGTGTATCGCCCCGCCCGTAACCTTGCCCACCACACCTCAGCGGTTCTAATCCAGCCTGCACAGACGCGCCAGCCACACACTCCGTCATTGCGAGCGTGCAATGGGGCGCCGCTGTACTGCACTCCGTCATTGCGAGCCGCATAGCGGCGTGGCAATCCATCCGGTCGCTGCACAAAAAACATACACTGTCATGTCCAGGTCTGTATAATGCCCGCCTCTTTTTTCTTTCCGCGGGCCATCGGCCGCGCCATCAGGACGTTCACAGTGATCGAGAATCTCCGCAACATCGCCATCATCGCCCACGTTGACCACGGCAAGACCACACTGGTTGACAAGCTGCTCAAGCTGTCTGGCACCCTGGATCGCAAGGAAGCCGAAGGTGAGCGGGTGATGGACTCCAACGACCAGGAAAAGGAACGCGGTATTACCATCCTGGCCAAGAACACCGCCCTGAAGTGGAACGGCTACAACATCAACATCGTCGACACCCCCGGCCACGCCGACTTCGGTGGCGAGGTGGAGCGCGTGATGAGCATGGTCGACTCGGTACTGCTGGTGGTCGATGCCCAGGACGGCCCGATGCCGCAGACTCGCTTCGTCACCCAGAAGGCGTTCAAGGCCGGCCTGCGTCCGATCGTGGTAGTCAACAAGATCGACCGTCCCGGCGCCCGTCCGGACTGGGTCATTGATCAGATTTTCGACCTGTTCGACAACCTTGGCGCGACCGACGAGCAGCTGGACTTCCCGATTGTCTACGCCAGCGCCCTGAACGGCATCGCCGGCCTTGACCATGAAGCCATGGACGACAACATGGACGCCCTGTTCCAGGCCATCGTCGACCATGTGCCGGCACCCAGTGTCGATCTGGACGGTCCGTTCCAGATGCAGGTCTCCCAGCTCGACTACAACAGCTTCCTTGGCGTTATCGGCATTGGCCGTATCGCCCGTGGCCGGATCAAGGCCAACTCGCCGGTTACCGCCATCGGTGCCGACGGCAAGAAGCGCAACGGTCGTATCCTCAAGATCATGGGTCACCACGGTCTGCAGCGGGTTGAGGTCGAAAGCGCCGAAGCCGGTGATATCGTCTGCGTCAGCGGCATGGACGAGCTGTTTATCTCCGACACCCTGTGCGACCAGAACGCCGTTGAGGCTCTGCCGCCGCTGACCGTTGACCAGCCGACCGTGAGCATGACCTTCCAGGTCAACGACTCACCGTTCGCCGGCAAGGAAGGCAAGTTCGTTACCAGTCGCAACATCAAGGAGCGTCTGGAGAAAGAGCTGCTGCACAACGTCGCCTTGCGCGTCGAAGATACCGGCAGCCCGGACAAGTTCAAGGTTTCCGGTCGTGGCGAACTGCACCTGTCGGTGCTGATCGAAACCATGCGCCGCGAAGGCTTCGAGATGGCCGTTGGCCGTCCGGAAGTGGTGATCATCGAAGTCGACGGTGATAAGCAGGAGCCCTACGAGAACGTCACCATCGACATCGAAGAGCAGCATCAGGGCCCGGTGATGGAACAGATGGGTCTGCGCAAGGGCGACATGACCAACATGATCCCCGACGGCAAGGGCCGTATCCGTCTGGAATACACCATTCCGGCACGTGGCCTGATCGGCTTCCGTAACGCCTTCCTGACCATGACCTCGGGCACCGGCATTCTGACCAGCACCTTCAGCCACTACGGGCCGATCAAGGCCGGTGAAGTCACCAACCGCCAGAACGGCGTACTGGTGTCGATGGCTACCGGTACCGCACTGACCTACTCGCTGGAAACCCTGCAGGAGCGCGGCAAGCTGTTCCTGTCGCCGGGCGACGAGATCTACGAAGGCCAGCTGTGTGGTATCCACAGCCGCGACAACGACCTGGTGATCAACCCGACCAAGGCCAAGAAGCTCGACAACATGCGCGCTTCCGGCAAGGACGACACCGTGCAACTGACCCCGGCGCTGAAGTTCACCCTGGAGCAGGCGCTGGAGTTCATCGATGACGACGAACTGGTCGAAGTCACACCCAAGTCGATCCGTCTGCGCAAGAAGATTCTCGACGAGAACCAGCGCAAGCGTGCCAGCAAGGGCTAAGTCGGCCTGCTGAACAAAAAACCCCGCCAGAGTGATCTGGCGGGTTTTTTTTGTGCCTTGGTGTTTGAGCTGGAGGCTGGGGGGTTCCTGGGAATCTTGAGCATCTGCTCAAGATCGGCGCTGCCCGATGGTCTGCGCGGGAGCAGATGCTCCCGCTTCTTGGGAAGGTTGCATAAGGGCTCGTTTCACCAGCGGTAAGCGATGCCGGCGCGCAACGCTTCCCAGATCAGACTGACAATCTGTAATCTGAGCCAATAACTACAGAACAAGGACGCCACCATGCCCTCGACCAGCCCAATTTACACCCTCTACGGGGTGCCCCATTCGCTATATACCGCCAAGGTACGTTGTTATCTGCGCAATCAGGGCATTGCTTACCGTGAACGCCCGACAGCGGATCCAAACTTTGTTGGGCGTATTGTGCCGTTGATTGGTCGGGCGATCATTCCGGTGCTGGAGACGCCGGATGGTCAGGTGATTCAGGATACGGTCGACATCATTGATTACTTCGAGCGTCAGGGTGTGCCATATCCGGCTTACCCGTCGACGCCGTTGCAGCGTGTGCTGGCGGTTATTCTTGAGTATTACGGCGGGCAGGGTCTGCTCAGGCATGCGATGCATTACCGCTGGTCATATCTGGAGCAGCAGCGAGAGTTTCTTGAGCATGCCTTTGCCAGCGGCTCCGGGGCGGTGTTGGCTCAGCAGGTGATGGCGCGCATGCAGTCCTATCTGCCGCGTCTGGGGGTGACTGAGGCGAGCATTCCGTTGATCGAAGCTTCCTACCTGCGTTTGCTGGACATTCTCGAGGCTCACTTCGAGTGTATGCCCTATCTGCTGGGTGGCCGTCCGAGCCTGGCCGATTACGGCATGATTGGTAGTCTGTTCGCCCACCTTGGGCGTGATCCGATACCTGCTCAATTGATGAAACTGCGCTCGCCCAGAGTGTTCCGTTGGGTCGAGCGGATGACGGCGCCCGATCTGGATGTGGTCGAGTATCTGGACGGCCCTGAGGGGTTGTGGCCGGATGACCAGATACCGCCGACCCTGGAGCCACTGTTGCAACACGTGGCTGCGGAGTTGTTTCCGGAGCTTGGCGACAAGCTGGCGTTTCTTGATGCCTGGACGGTGCGTGAGCAGCCGGCCGATGGCGCGCCAGTGACCGACAAGCCCCACCGACGACAGATTGCCAGCGTGCAGACCGAGTTTCGAGGAGTGCCCATCGAGACCGGGGTTGAGCCCTATCTGCGTTATGTCCTGCAGCGTGCCAGTGACACTGTTCAGGCCTTGCCCGAGCTGGAACAGGTCAGGGTTATGGCCGAGCTAGAGCGTGTTGGGCTGGCCGGGGCTTTGCCGGCCAACACCGGCGTGCGGGTGGCGCGCCGTCACCATATCGAGGTTTGGTCTCGAGTTTGAATCACTCTTTCTGCGGGCCGTCCAGGCCGTCGGTCCGCTGCGTTCTCCCGGGTTTTATCACCTGAAAAGGCGATACCAAGCTTTATCCCCTTGCTATGTAATGCCCCTGCACACATGCCCCCGGCTGTCGAACATTCTCGGTTCGCGGGCGGTGATCGAACAATAACAATCCGCATGCTCCTGGAGACAACATGAAAACCAGAACCATCAAGCAGTCCCTGCTCTCGATGCTGACTGCCAGCGCACTGATGCTTTCCGCCTCTGCCTTGGCTACCAACCCTGACCCGGGTCCAGGTGAGCCCGACACTGGCCCCAGCCCTTATCAGCGTGGCCCTGACCCAAGCGTTTCATTCCTTGAGGCGGATCGTGGCCCCTACTCGGTAAGCGACAGCAGAGTGTCGAGTCTGGTCAGTGGCTTTGGTGGCGGCACCATCTACTATCCAAGTGGCACGACTGGCACCATGGCTGCGATTGTGGTGATTCCTGGCTTTGTTTCGGCTGAGTCCTCGATTGACTGGTGGGGCCCGAAACTGGCTTCCCATGGTTTCGTGGTCATGACCATCGACACCAACAGTGGCTTTGACCAGCCGGCCAGCCGGGCTCGGCAGATCAACAACGCGCTTGACTATCTGATTGCCCAGAACACCCGCCTTACCAGCCCGGTACGCGGCATGATCGATACCGACCGTCTGGGCGTGATCGGCTGGTCGATGGGTGGTGGCGGTACCCTGCGGGTAGCCACTGAAGGTCGCATCAGTGCCGCAATTCCGCTGGCACCATGGGACTCTTCCAGCCTGCAGTTCCGCAATGTCCAGGCTCCGACTATGATCTTTGCCTGTCAGTCGGATACTATCGCGCCGGTCAGCAGCCACGCATCGCCGTTCTACAACCGCTTGCCGGATGATATCGACAAGGCCTATTTCCGTCTTACCAGCGGTAACCACTACTGTGCCAATGGCGGTAGCTCCTTTGGTCGTTATGACCGTGTCCTGAGCCGTCTTGGCGTATCCTGGATGAAACTGCACCTGGATCAGGACCGCCGTTACCACCAGTTCCTCTGCGGCCCGAACCACACTTCCGATTCCAACATCAACGAGCATCGCAGCAACTGCCCTTACTAAGCGCGACTTGAACACCGGGCCCGATTGGGCCCGGTGTTCGTTTCCCGGCCTGACTTTCTCTCCGGCCAACCTTGGGAGTACTATCGGGGCAGCTAACCTTCAACAGGTTTGGGGAGGCGATTCATGCGCCGTCTCAGTGCCCTTGCCCTGAGTATTCTGACTACCAGCCAACCCGTCTTGGCCGATACCCCGCGTGAGGCTGCAATCTGCGGCTGGGTCAAGGAACCCCTGGTATTTACCCTCTGGAGTTCGCTGACGCCCTCACCTGTTCCCGAGCGGGTGACCCGTCACCCGGATATTTCTCTGGCTGAATTTGTTGCCGCTGACGGCAAGGTGCTGCGTGGCTACCGTTATGCCGCTCGGGACAGCCACTTGCCGCATATCCAGCCCAAGGGCTATCTGTTGGTAGCTTCTGGCAATGCGATGATTTCCGATCAGTTGATTGTTGGATTGGGTGACTACGCTGCAGCCGGCTACGATGTTTATGTGTTTGATTATCGGGGCTATGGTCGCTCGGAAGGGCGCCGGCGGCTCAACGCGATCATTGCCGATTACCGGGAGATGGTGGCCCGGTTCAACCAGCGCTATGAGCGCACTCTGCTATACGGCATTTCTCTAGGTGGACTGGTGATGATGAATGTGATCGGTGCCGGGGCGGAGTTTGACGCTGTGGTAATCGATTCCAGCCCCAGTCGGCTGTCTGATTATGGCTGTCCAGGCTGGGTTGATCCGCTCAACAATCTGTCTGAATCGCTGGGTTCGAAGGTCCTGATAATTACCGGGGGCCGCGATGGCGTGCTGGATGAGAGCATGGTCGGGCCGCTACGCGAGCGGGCTGCCGCCCTGGGACTAGGGACCCATCATGAGGCCGGCTGGGACCACCCGTTTCTGGATGCCCCGGCCGTTCATGAAACCCGCCAGCGTTTGATTCGCGAGTATTTGCTCAATCCCCGCTGAAGGTCCCGGAGGGGTTATTCTGTCGCTGCCAGACGCTTGGTGATTCGAGCTTGCAGTTGCGGTTGCAGTGACTCGGCCCATTGCTGGCCCGCGACCATGCCTTCCTGTATCAGGGTTGGCATCAGCTCAATTAGGCGTTTGCCTGCATCGGTTTCGTAGAAGGCGATCATGGCTTTGACGTCTTCATGGGAAATGTGCTGGTCATAGATGTTGATGATCAGTTCGTTGAATGAGCCCATGTTTTCATTCAGCACATCGCTGATATCGGCCACAATCACGTCGAGCCCTTTCGCATCTAGGTCGGGGCGGTGCAGCTTGAGAATTTGCATGATCTCGACCAGGGTCGCATTGGCAAACTGCTGACCCATCGCAGTGGCGTTGGTCAACTCCAGCAGGTGGGCAATGTCAGCCCGCTTGGCCGCGTCGGGGGTGGTTGCGAAGCTGCTGGTGGCTAGGACACCGGACAGAATGATGGCGGCTAGCGTGAAAATCCCTTTCTTCATAATGGGCTCCTGTTGATTGAGGGGCAAATGATAGCAGTTGCCAGGTTATTGGCCCATCCGCGGTCGGTAGGCGCAAAAGCCCGGGCGCGGCCCGATCTGGGGATGATTGCGGCAGGTATCGGGGCGTTTGTCGTAGACCGTGCAACGGCGGCTGTGGCGGTCGAGGAACAGGCAGTCGTCGTTGCTCATGCGGCGCAGGGTGAAGATGCCGCTCTTGAGGTTCAGACGCTCGATCACGCCTTCCTTTTGCAGGCGCTTGGCGATTTGTTTGAGCGGGGTGCTGCGTTCGAACTCGTCGACCAGCTCAAGGCGGATCAGGTCGTCGATTCGGACTTCCACCGGCAGGGTGCAGCAACTGCCATGGCAACTGTCGCACAGGCCCTTGCGGTAGCGCAGCCAGGTGTCGGTACGGTCTATGTCGGCGGCTTTGATCAGCTCGGGTTTCATGCTCAGTCTACTGAAGGCGAGTTGGCGCGGATGATACGTAAAAGCCGAGCTCGGGTGTAGCCCGGTCAGTTGGACTTGGGATTCAGCCACAGGCGCTTGGCCAGACCGCCCAGAGCCAGCAGACCGGCCAATACCAATAGCGGCAGCAGGTTGCTCAGCCCCAGGGCCTGTTCGGCCTGGGCGGCGCTGACCATGCCGTGGACTGCCTGGGCATAGACGGTCCATTTGATGCTCAGGCCCACCACGGCCGCCAGCATATAGGTAATCAGGGGCAGGTGCAGAACACCGGCGGCCAGATTGATGAAGGCGTGGGGAAAGCCGGGCAGGATGCGCAGCGCGCATTGGGTGAACAAGTCACTGCGCTTGGCCAGCAGCCTGAGTACCTGGCGAGCCAGTTTCCCGGGGCGCCAGGCCGAGCCAACCTTGCGTCCGAGCCAGTAAGCGCCCAGCGCGCCGCCGACGCTACCGACCAGCAGCAGCGGAACGCTGAGCCAGGGGGGATGAAAGGGGGCTATCAGCCAGAAGCACAGGCTGCCGGGCAGGCCGAAACTCATCAACAGCAGCATGATCAGCACCAGCCCGGCCAGAGCCAGCGGATGACCAACCAGTTGGGCGCCCCAGCTCAGCAGGTCGGCTACACTGATCGGCAGCAAGGCGAAGATCACCAGCAGGGTGACCAGGCCAATCAGGGCCAGCAGCGGTGGGCGTGGGCTCAGGCGCGTTCTCAATAGACTCTCCCGGCAAACAGGATGTGTGCATGTATCAAGCCATACTGACTTTCTGGTTCGAGGAAATCAAACCCGGGCAATGGTGGAAGAAGGATCCGCAGTTCGATCAACTGGTGGCCCGGCGCTTTCTGGCGCTGCACCAGCAGGCCGAACGTGCTGAGCTGGCCGCCTGGCGCCGCACGATTGAAGGCCGGCTGGCCGAGATCCTGGTGCTGGATCAGTTCTCGCGCAATATCTGGCGTGACACTGCGCGGGCCTTTGCCAATGACGCGATGGCGCTGGTGCTGGCCCAGGAGGCCGTCGCCGCCGGGCTCGACCAGCAACTGCCGCCGGTACAGCGCAGCTTTCTCTATATGCCCTATATGCACAGCGAGTCGCCGGTTATCCATGAGCAGGCGGTCAGGCTGTTTACCGCGCTGGGGCAGCACGACAGTCTGGATTATGAACTCAAGCATCAGCAGATCATTGAGCGCTTTGGCCGCTATCCGCATCGCAACGCCATTCTTGGCCGGCCATCCACGGCCGAGGAGTTGGCCTTTTTACAGGAGCCGGGATCATCTTTTTAAAGAAACTGTTATGCCTGAATCCGCACTGGCTGTTGCAGGCTGCTGAGCGGCACTGTGGCTAAACTCTTGCATTTACTGGCTATGGAGTGAGTGCTATGTCGCTGAGACTGTATCAGGTCGATGCTTTTACCGACCGCCTGTTTGCTGGTAATCCGGCGGCGGTGGTGCCGTTGAACCAGTGGTTGCCCGAGCCGCTGATGCAGGCGATAGCGGCCGAGAACAACCTGTCGGAAACCGCTTTTTTTGTGCCCTCGGCGGATGGCAGCTATGCGATTCGCTGGTTTTCGCCGCTGGCGGAAATCGATTTCTGTGGGCACGCTACTCTGGCCAGCGCCTTTGTGCTGTTCCGCCAGATGCCGGAATCTGAGGTGTTGAGCTTCACTGCTCCGGCCGTCGGCCGGTTGCAGGTCTGGCGCAAGGCCGATGGTTTGATTGAAATGCGCTTCCCCTTGCTGGCGCCGGAGCCGGTCGATGAGGTGCCGCTGGCGTTGCTGGAAGGTTTGTCTATCCGTCCGGATGAGGTCTGGCGCAACCGCCAGGCCTGGTTTGCCGTCTATCATGATGAACAGGCTGTGCATGATGTGGTACCCGAGCCCACCGCCCTGGCACGCCTGGCGCCGCGCGATACCGTGGTGACGGCAGCGGGGCGTGAGTTCGATTGTGTCTCGCGCTATTTCTGGCCGGCCAATGGTGGGCTGGAGGATCCGGTAACTGGCTCCATCCACGCCGGTCTGGCGCCGTTCTGGGCTGGGCGGCTGGGCCGCCCGCAGCTAACGGCGTTGCAGGCCTCGGCGCGGCGCGGCGTACTGCACTGTAAGGTCGGCGAGGATTACGTGCTGGTTGCCGGGCAGGCACGCTTGTATTTGGAAGGCAGTATCTGGCTGCCGGATTGAATGCCCAGGAACCGAACCGGCTGGTTCGGGTCTGATGGGCTCCATTGTTCAGGGAGAACCATTATGCAACTCACACCACTTGCCATTGCCTTGTCGCTGGGTGCCGTTTTGGCGCTAACCGGTTGCTCAGAACCTGCCAGCGAGGCGCCGGCCAGCAGCGAGCGGGTCACTGAGCAGGAGGCCGAACAGGCCCTGAGCCGGGTCAGCGGCAGCCTCACTTATCGGGCGCGTATTGCCCTGTTGCCTGATAGTCAGGTGCTGGTTGAGTTGCGTGATGCCGAGGCAGCCGATGGGGACGGCGTATTGGCTGAGCAGCGCATCAGCCTGGATGGCCAGCAGGTGCCGGTTAATTTTGCCCTGGAGGTGGATGCCCAGACTCTGGCCCAGGCTTCCAGCTATGTGCTGCGGGCCGCGATTCAGGAGGGTGGGCGTACTACCTGGGCGTCTGGCCCGGTAGAAGTGGACCTGACCGGTGGTGATGCCGAGTTGGGCGAGATTGTACTGCTGCCCCATCGCGGTTCGGCTTTCAGCAATGTGTTCAACTGTGGCCAGTTGCAGATCAACGTCGGCTATGAAGATGACAAGCTGATGCTCAATGCCAAGGGTCAGGAGCTGGTACTGCTGCCGGCGGTCAGTGCGTCGGGAGCCAAGTTCGAGCTTGAGGGCGACCCCAGCACCAGTTTCTGGAGCAAGGGCAATCAGGGTTGGCTGACGCTTAACGGTGACGAGTATCCGCTTTGCGTGCCGCCGGGAGCGGTTGTCGAGCCATTCAAAGCTACGGGCAATGAGCCGTTCTGGTCGGTCGAGCTGGACGCGGGCGAGTTGAGCCTGCAGCGCATGGACGACAAGCTGACGCGCACCTTGCCCTATCGTAACGAGCAGGAAAGCACCAGCCGCAGCCGGATTGACGCTGGTGAGGGCGAACAGACGATAACCCTGCTGGTTACCGAACGGCTGTGTCGCGACAGCATGAGCGGGATGCCCTTCCCCCAGCAGGTCAGCCTGATGGTCGATGGCGAAACCTTTCAGGGGTGTGGTGGCCAGTCAGAACGTTTGTTGCAGGGTGTTGAATGGGTGGTGGAAGACATCAATGGTGGCGGTATCATCGACCGGTCGCGGGTGACCCTGAACTTTTTCCCTGACGGACGGATTGCCGGGCGCGCTTCGTGCAACAATTTCATGGGCCAGTACGCCCTCACAGGTGAGAACTTGACGGTCAGCCAGGCGGCTACCACCATGATGGCCTGCGCTCCATCATTGATGGAGCAGGAGCAGCGTTTCCTGGAAACGCTGGAAGCGATCGACGGGTTTGACTTCGATGACACCGGTGCTTTGCTGGTGCGTTCGCAGGCGGGGAGTTTGAAAGCCTACCCAGAAACCCGCTAACCAGCCCTGGGCTACTCGCCAGGGCCATAACAACGAAAAAAGGATATACCGATGTTGGCTCTGGTGATTGGTCTGGTGATTTTTCTTGGCGTGCATTCGCTGCGCATGTTGGCGCCGGCTTGGCGGGAGCAACAGGTACAGCGGTTGGGCCTGATGCCCTGGAAGGGGTTGTATTCGCTGGTGGCGCTGATCGGTCTGGTGCTGATCATCTGGGGTTATGGGCAGGCACGGCTGGCTCCGACCTGGCTGTGGGTGCCGCCGGTGTGGACTCGCCACCTGGCTGCTCTGCTGACCATACCGGCATTCATTCTGCTGGTTGCCGCCTATCTGCCGGGTTCAAAACTCAAGGCCCGGGTTGGTCATCCGATGCTGCTGGGGGTGAAGTTCTGGGCGCTGGCTCACCTGATTGCCAACGGTACCCTGGCAGACCTGCTGCTGTTTGGCGGCTTTCTGGTGTGGGCCACGGCGGCCTACGTCAGCAACCGTCGGCGTGACCGGCTGGCCGGGCTGGTACCGGCTAGCGGCCAGCTGAGTCGGGATGCTGCGGTTGTGGTGGTCGGGCTGGTTACCTGGGTGATCTTTGCCCTGTGGCTGCACCTCTGGCTGATCGGCAGAGCGCCGTTCGGCGGCTGAGTGGCTGCCCCGGAGCAGAGTTTGATTCCTGCTCCGGGGCTTTTGTTTACTTGCCGGTCTTGATCCTGTTCCAGGCCCGGGTGCGGATACGCTCAGCGGCAATCGGCAAGGGCTTGAGGGTGAACAGCCGGGCCTGCACTTGCGCTGGCGGGTAGGCTCCGGGATTGGTGCGCAGGGACTCCTTGACCAGCACAGTGGCTGCCTGGTTGGGGTTGGCGTAACCCACTTCGTTGCTGATCGCCGCCACTACCTCGGGTTCGAGGATGTGATTGATAAAGGCATGGGCGCCGGCCGGGTTGGGCGCATCACGCGGAATCGCCATCAGATCGAACCAGACCTGGGTGCCTTCCTTGGGTATCCGGTACTCCAGTTGCACCCCATTACCTGCTTCCTGAGCCCGGGCATCGGCCTGCAGAATGCTGCCGGACCAGGCGACCGCGACGCAGATTTCCCCGTTGGCCAGATCATTGAGAAAACGTGAGGAGTGGAAATAGCGTACATAGGGCTGGATCGCCAGCATCAGTTCTTCGGCGGCGGCATAATCGTCGGCCTCGGTGCTGTTGGGGTCGCGACCCAGATAGTGCAGGGCGGCCGGCAGAATTTCCGAGGGTGAGTCGAGGAACGCCACGCCACACTGGGCCAGCTTGGCCATGTAGGTGGGGTTGAACACCAGGGCCCAGGAATCGACCGGGGCATCCTCGCCCAGCACTGCTCTGACCTTGTCGACATTGAAGCCGATCCCGTTGGTACCCCACATATAAGGCACCGCATATTCGTTACCCGGGTCATTGCCCTCCAGCGCCTGCATCAGGTCCGGGTTGAGATTGCCGAGGTTGGGCAGCAGGCTCTTGTCCAATTTCTGAAAGGCACCGGCCTGACGCTGCTTGGCCAGAAAGCTGTCGCTGGGCACGACCACGTCATAACCGGAACGTCCGGACATCAGTCGGGCTTCCAGCACTTCATTGGAGTCAAAGGTGTCCAGGGTCGGGCGGATGCCGGTGGCGGCCTGAAAGCTGTCGAGGGTCGATTGCGGAGTGTAGTCGAACCAGTTGTAGATCCGCACGTCAGCGGCCTGGCTCTGGGTGGCAAACAGACTGAGTGGGAGCATGAGCCCCAGGGTTGGCAAGAGTGGCTTGAGTTTCATGGTGGTGCTCCTAAGGTGAATCAGCGTCGGCTGGAAAAACCGCTGAGGACATTGACGGCATTGATGCCGATCTCTTCGACGGCGTAGCCGCCTTCCATCACGAACAGGCTGGGCAGGCCGAGGCTGGCGATCTGCTCACCCATACGTAGGTAGTCGGGGCTGTCCAGTTTGAAGCTGGAAATCGGATCCTGTTTGTAGGTGTCTACCCCCAGCGAAATCACCAACGCGTCGGCGCCATAACCGGCGATTACCCGCAGGGCATCAGCCAGTGCCTGCGACCACCGTGTCCAGTCACTGCCGGCGGCCAGCGGATAGTTGTAGTTGTAGCCCAGCCCGGCACCTTCACCGCGTTCATCGGCATAGCCGGCAAAGCAGGGGTATTCGTGACGCGGGTCGCCGTGAATCGACAGGAACAGTACATCAGGCCGTTGGTAGAAAATGTCCTGGGTGCCGTTGCCGTGGTGGAAGTCGACATCGAGAATCGCCACCTTGCGTGCCCCGCCGTCGAGCAGGGCCTGGGTGGCGATGGCGGCATTGTTCAGGTAGCAGTAGCCGCCCATGTAGTCGATTCCGGCATGGTGTCCGGGTGGTCGGCACAGGGCGAAGGCGGCCTGATCACCGGTGGCGAGCCGGGCCTGGGCACTGAGTGCTACCTGGGCACTGCTGTAGATGGCCTGCCAGCTGCCGGCGTTCATCGGTACCCCGGCGTCGAAGCTGTAGTAGCCGAGCTGGCCGTCGATATCCTCGGGGCAGCGTGCCGGCATACGCCGTGGCGGCCAGGCCAGCGGGAGCATGTCATGGCTGCGGCCCAGTGCGGCCCAGCGGGCCCAGGCGCCCTTGAGAAAGTCGACAAACTGACTGTCATGCACGCGCTTGATGGGCGCAAGACCAAAGTCCTCGGGTGCCTGTACCGGCCCCAAACCGGTACTTCTGACTCGTTCGAGCACCATATCGGCGCGTGAGGGCTTCTCGAAGCAGGGCATCAGTTGGCCGTTGTTAAGCTCGGCCTGGCCGTGGTGCAGGTGGTGGTCATCGCTGTAGAAAGTCTGCATGGTGGTTCTCGTTCCGGTTGTTGTTCTGCCAGGGGGCTGACCTTGATCATGGCTTCTGGCGGCATGAGGCGGAACGATAGCTGGGGACAGAAAAGGGATCGAAACGGACAGGGCCTAGTGTTCTGCGGTTTTCTGATGCTGGCGCCAGGCTCGCGGGGTCATGCCGGTCCAGCGGATGAAGGCATGGCGGAAACTGGCGCTCTCGCTGAAACCGAGCTGTTCAGCGATGACATAGATGGGTAGATGAGGACGGCTGAGCAGGGTCTTGGCCTGTTGCAGGCGCAACTGGTCGAGCAGTTGCTGATAACCACAGCCGGCCTGACGCAGGTGGCGGCGCAGGGTACGGGAGGTGCAGTGCAGGCGCCCGGCCAGTTGCTCCAGGCTTGGCGGTGCATCCAGGGTCTGTTGCAACTGTTCGGTCAGGCTGACAACCAGCGGGGACTGTTGGGCGCAAAAACGCTCCTGTAATTGCTGGCATTGGCGCAGGGCTTCATGCTGGGTAACCGGGTCGGCCAGCGGTAGCGGGGCATCCAGCCAGTGCGAATCGAATACCAGTCGTTCGGCATCCCGGTGTGCCAGCAACTGACAGGCCCCGAATGCCTGCCGGTAGTGTTCGGCATGACTGGGAGCTGGCAGGCTCAGGTGTATGGCGCTCAGGGGCAAAGGCTGACCCAGAGCATCATCGAGCATGGCCTTGACCGATGACAGGCATAGCTCGGTATTGAACAGCCGCAGTTGTGGCGACTCATGGTAGTCGCGGGCGCTGAGGGCGACCAGGCCGTCATCGAGCAGCTCAAGCGACAGGCGGAAATAGCTGCCAAGCAGTACCGGATAGCTGAGCATGACCTCCAGCGCCTGACCCAGTGTGGGGCTCGACAGCATTGCATAGCCGAGCTGGCCGTAGGCGGAGATGCGCATGCGTTGACCCAGCTCAAGGCCGATCAGGGCCGAGTTGGCTAACCTGGCTGCATTGGCGAATACCTGCTGTTCCTGGGCTGGAGTGATCAACCGCGAAGGTTGCTCAAGGTCGGATTCACCCAGTCCGGTGGCGTCCAGCAGGTCGCTGACCGATAGCCCCTGGGCCGCAAAGCAGTGGGCGATCAGGCAGGTACTCTGCAGGCTGATCAGGCGTTGATCAGGGGCTTGGCAACTGGCGCGCTCAAGCGGCATGCGACATCCTCAAGGCGGTGGTTTATTGTTGTAGGCAAGCACAAACAGTGCCAGCCAAGAGTCTGAAGCCTTGGTTTATTAAAGCCTGAAGCGCATCAGGAGGCCAGGATGCCGTTGCGTTATCTAACCTATGTATTGTGTCTGCTGGGGCTGCTGCTTGCCGCAGCCCTGGCCTGGTGGGTCGATATCCGCTGGCTGTGGCTGACCCTTGTGCTGGCACCGCTGGCGGGACTGGGTAGCTGGGACCTGCTGCAGCACCGACGCACTGTCAGCCGCAATTATCCGATTTTGGCGCGAATCCGCTATGGCCTCGAGTCGATCGGCCCGGAAATTCGTCAGTACTTCATCCAGTCTGATACTGACGAACTGCCGTTCTCGCGTGAACAGCGCAATGTGGTCTACCAGCGAGCCAAAAACACCTTGGACAAAAAACCTTTCGGCACCCTGCTGGACATGAACGCTGACGGTTACGAATGGATCAACCACTCGCTGGCGCCGACCCGGATAGTCGACAAAAACTTTCGTGTGCTGGTTGGTGCCGAGCGCTGCCGCCAGCCCTATGCCGTGAGCGTGTTTAATATTTCGGCGATGAGTTTCGGTGCGTTGTCAGCCAATGCTATTCGTGCGCTCAATATTGGTGCCCGACTGGGCGGTTTCTATCACGACACCGGTGAAGGGTCATTGTCACGCCACCACCGTGAAGGCGGGGATCTGGTCTGGGAAATTGGCTCCGGGTATTTCGGTTGTCGCACTGCCGAGGGCCGGTTTGACCCTGAAGCGTTCAGGCGCACGGCGCAGCAGGAACAGGTCAAGATGATCGAGATCAAGCTGTCTCAAGGGGCCAAGCCTGGGCATGGCGGCATCCTGCCGGCGGCCAAGGTAACGGCCGAAATTGCCGAGGCGCGCGGGGTGCCAATGGGTCAGGATGTGATTTCGCCGGCCAGCCATTCGGCGTTTTCGACACCGCTGGAACTGATGGCGTTCATTGCCCAGTTACGGGAGCTGTCCGGCGGCAAGCCGGTGGGTTTCAAGTTGGCGATTGGTCATCCCTGGGAGTGGTTCGCGCTGGTCAAGGCCATGCTGGAAAGTGGTGAACAACCGGACTTTATCGTGGTCGATGGTGGCGAGGGTGGTACCGGGGCCGCGCCCCTGGAGTTTATCAACCGCCTGGGCATGCCGCTGACCGAGGCGCTGTTGCTGGTGCACAACACCCTGGTCGGTGCCGGACTGCGCGAACAGATCGCCATCGGTGCGGCTGGCAAACTGACCTCGGCATTCCAGATAGCCCGCACCCTGGCGCTGGGTGCGGACTGGTGCAATGCCGCGCGTGGCTTCATGTTTGCCCTCGGCTGCATTCAGGGTCTGAGCTGTCATACCGGTCGCTGCCCTAGCGGGGTCGCAACCCAGGACCCGCTGCGTGGACGCATGCTGGATGTTGAGGATAAAAGCCAGCGGGTCTACCACTTCCAGCGTAATACCGTGCTGGCGCTGGCCGAACTGCTGGAGGCCGCCGGGCTGAACCACCCGCGTGAGCTGGGGCCGGAACACATCATGCGCAGGGTCTCGCGTTTCGACGTGCGGCCCTATTCGACGCTATTCCCGTTTCTTGAGCCGGGGGCGTTGCTGCGCGAGGGGGATTGGCCGCTGGTGTTCGACAAGTTCTGGGCATCGGCCCGGGCAGACAGTTTCAGTGCCCCGGACTTTATCCTGCGGTTGCGTGAATCCAAGCTTTGCTGAGTTGGGCTATTCCCAACTCAGGCGATGAACGCGCCAGTCGCCGTCATCTTCCAGCCAGTCCAGGGTGATGCGGTAATAGCGGGTGCTGTCGGGTATGAAACGCTCTGCGCCGCTCAGGGTGACCTGGGCTTCAGTGCGGGCCTGACCACTGTAGATCGGGTCGATTTGGGTCGTCTGGTTCAGCACCAGCACCTGAATACGCTGATGCTGAAGAAACAGCAGGGCCATAGTGCGTCTGGCCCAGTCTCGGTCATAGGGCTGATGAGCGTTGAATTCCGGGTGCAGCAGTTTCAGCACCCGCTCGCTGGAGCGTGCTTCGATCGCCTCCTGCAACTCGGTGAGACTGCGATTGAGCTGCTCATCCGGGCTCGGACGTGAGCAGCCGAGCAGTATCAGGGCCAGCAGGCCCAGTGCGAAGAAACGTACAGGTGACATATGTCTCGCCGGTCAGTAATGTTGTGTGTTGAGCACATTGCCAGGCGCGACAAGGTCGCCCGCCCAGCCCAGGAGCCCCATCATGCAGCTGCTGTACCCGGAGATCAAACCCTACGCCCGGCATGAACTGGCGGTGCAGTCACCACATGTACTTTACGCCGATGAAAGTGGCCAGGCTGAGGGGCTGCCGGTGGTATTCATTCACGGTGGTCCCGGAGCGGGGTGCGATAGCCTGAGCCGGCGTTTTTTCGACCCCTCGATCTATCGAATCATCACCTTTGATCAGCGCGGCTCGGGGCGTTCAACGCCACATGCCAGTCTGGAAAACAACACTACGGCTGATTTGATCGACGACCTGGAGGCGCTGCGCGAGCATTTGGGCATCGAGCAGTGGGTGCTGTTTGGTGGTTCCTGGGGCTCGACCCTGGCGCTGGCCTATGCTCAGGCCCACCCCCAGCGGGTGTTGGGCATGATCCTGCGTGGGGTGTTTCTCTGCCGTGATCAGGATATCCACTGGTTCTACCAGGAAGGCGCCAGTCACGTGTTTCCCGATTACTGGGAGGACTATGTGTCGCTGATCCCCGAGGCCGAGCGCGATGACATGGTGGCCGCCTATTATCGGCGTCTGACCGGTGATGACGAGATCTGTCGCATGCATGCGGCCAAGGCCTGGTCGGTGTGGGAGGGGCGCTGCGCCACGCTGCGCCCGAGCAGTCAGGTGGTCGAGCGTTTCAGCGAGGCCCGCCGGGCCTATGCCATTGCCCGGATCGAGTGCCACTACTTCATCAACAAGGCGTTCCTGGAGCCCGATCAGTTGCTGGCCAACATGGGCCGCATCGCCCATATCCCAGGGATCATCGTCCACGGCCGCTACGATATGGTTTGCCCGCTGGACAATGCCTATGCCGTACATCAGCGTTGGCCGGGCAGTGAGCTGCAGATCATTCGCGATGCCGGGCACGCCGCCTCCGAGCCGAGTATCGCCGATGCGCTGGTGCGGGCGACTCAGAGCATGGCCCAGCGCCTGTTGAATCTGACCCCGCAGGCGGAGTAAGGCATGAAGGGTTTGTTGCAACGGGTACGTCATGCCCGGGTTGAGGTCGCCGGCGAGGTGGTGGGTGCGGTTGATCAGGGGCTGCTAGTGCTGGTCGGTGTCGAGCCTGGCGATGATCAGGCCAAGGCTGACAAGCTCCTGCACAAGCTGCTCAACTACCGGGTCTTCAACGATGCCGAGGGGCGGATGAACTGCTCGCTCCAGGATGTCGGCGGCGGGCTGCTGCTGGTTTCGCAGTTCACGCTGGCGGCCGATACTCGCAAGGGCCTGCGTCCGGGGTTTTCCACCGCAGCCGCGCCAGCACTGGCCGAAGAGCTGTTCAACTACCTGCTGGAACGGGCCAGGGCCAGCCATCCGCAGGTTGCCAGTGGCCGCTTTGGCGCTGACATGCAGGTTCACCTGGTCAACGACGGCCCGGTGACCCTGCTGCTCGAAGTCTGAGTTATTGCAGCGGGTAGATCCGCGACCAGACATGGACCAGGATTGCCGCGGCCACGGTCCAGGCGGTTACCGCCAGCAGCAGGGTGATCAGCAGCGAAAAGCGCTGGCTGAACCAGGCGACCGCCAGCAGATAGAGGGCGTAGGGAATCAGCGACCAGAGCCCGAAGATCGCAGTCATGCGCAGATCACTGGAGAGTCGCTGAGTGCCCACCACGTAGTGGGCGATGATAGTGAAGGTAGGGAACAGCGGTACCAGTCCGGCAATGTAGAAATGCCGGGATTTGGCCAACAGCGCTATAGCCAGCACGGCCAGAGCGCCGAGCAGGCATTTGAACGCAAGCGAAAGCATGACAGGGTTCCGGGTGTAGATAGTCCGCCAAAGCTAGGCCGCGGAACCCTGGTCGTCAAGCCTTTCACTCCGCTTGCAGCGCCTGCTCGACAAAATCCAGCCGGTCCTGGCCGAAGAACATCTCGTCGGCCACGAACAGCGTCGGTGCCCCGAACACTCCACGCTCGATCGCTTCAGCGGTCAATTGCTTGAGCCGCTCCTTGGTGGCAGGGTCGTTGCACAAGGCCAATACTTCCTGCGGATCGAAACCGGCCTTGGCCAGCACCGTACCTACTACCTCGGGCTGGTTCATGTCCTGGGCATCCACCCACATGGCTTTGAAGATGGCGTTGAGGTAGTCGGCAAAGCGCGGACCGTCCAGATAGGCCGCCGCCCCGCGCATCAGCAGCAGGGTGTTGATGGGAAAGTACGGATTGTGGTTGAAGGCGACGCCGTAGCGCTGGGAAAAGCGTTGAAAATCCAGCCGGGTATAACGCCCCTTGGCCTCGATGGTGGCCGGTGAGCTGTTGCCGGTGGCCTGGAACACCGCGCCCAGCAGCATGGGTTTCCAGACGATCTCGGCCTGCTGCCGCGCAGCCAGGGCCGGGAGCTGGGTCCAGGCCAGGTAGCTGGCCGGACTGCCGACATCAAAGAAGAATTCGACTTGTTTGCTCATCGCAAGTACTCCAATGTGTTTGTTCAATGCGTTAAATCAGAACGTTTCCATCCACGGGCGCAGATCCAGCTCATGGGTCCAGCAGTCACGCGGCTGACAATGTAGCTGCCAGTACTGCTCGGCAATGTGCTCCGGATCGAGAATCCCGGCCTGGTCCTTGAGCGCGTAGCGCTCGGGGAAATTGTCGCGGATAAAGGCAGTGTCGATGGCCCCGTCTATGATCGGGTGGGCAACGTGGATACCCTGCGGGCCGAGTTCGCGAGCCATGCTCTGGGCCAGTGCCCGTAGCGCGAATTTGGCGCTGGCGAAGGCAGCAAAGCCGCTGCCGCCGCGCAGTGAGGCGGTCGCCCCGGTGAAGATGATGGTGCCACGGCCTCGCGGCAGCATCGCCTTGGCCGCTTCCCGGCCGCTAAGAAAACCCGCCAGAGCGGCCATTTCCCAGACCTTGCGATATACCCGCTCAGTGGTTTCGGTAATGCCGAAGCGGACGTTGGCGCCAATATTGAACACCACCACGGCAATCTCGCCAATGTCGCGCTCGATGTGCTCGAACAGCTCCACCATCTGCTCCTCGCGCCGGGCATCACAGCCGAAAGCATGCGCCTGGCCACCTTCGGCGCGGATCTGCTCAGCCAATGGCTGCAGGGCATCGGCCTGACGTCGGGTGATGCACAGGGTAAAACCTTCACGGGCGAAACGGCGGGCAATGGCGCCGCCGGTGGCGTCGCCGGCACCGATGACAATAGCGACCTGGGCTTTGGGCATGTTGTTGTCCTCGTTAGTTCTTTTTTGGAACCTACAGATTAATACTCAGTTCCTTTTTGGAACCTGTCAAGCTATTATTCTGTGCAGACCATCCTCAAGGAGTCCTGCCCATGCGCTGGGAAGATCTTGATCAACAACCTTGTTCCCTGGCCCGCACCCTGGCGGTGGTCGGCGATCGCTGGACCTTGCTGGTGCTGCGTGACTGTTTCCTCGGGGTGCGCCGGTTCGATGAGTTCGAGCGGCGTCTGGGTATCACCCGGCACATTCTCACCGACCGTTTGAAAAAACTGGTCGAACACGGCGTATTGCGCAAGCAGGCTTATCAGCAGCGTCCGCTGCGTGAAGAGTACCGGCTGACCGACAAGGGGCTGGAGTTGCACCCGGTACTGCTGGCGCTGGTGCATTGGGGCGATCGGCATATGGCCGATGAGCGCGGCGCGCCGGTGCTGCATGTGCACAAGGGCTGTGGCCAGGTCATGCGCCCGGTGATGGTCTGCTCCGAATGCGGTGAGCCAGTCGGTGCCCGTGATGTGCAGGTTCAGGCCGGTTTTGGCTGGCGTGATGATGACGTGCTGCCGACGCTGGTCGGCGCGCCGCGAGCCGATTAGTCCAGAGCCCGGGCCAGCGGCTGGAACAGGCGCCGGTATTGGCCCGGAGTCAGTCCGGTCAGGCGTTTGAACAGCCGGCGAAAGAATGAGGTGTCCTCGTAGCCGGCCGCCAGGCTGATGTCTTCGATCGCCAGGCGCGACTGCTCCAGCAGCCGTTTGGCCGCTTCGATCCGCAGGTTTTGCAAATACTCAATCAGCGAGCAGCCGGTGGCCTGCTTGAACCGGCGCTTGAGCGTACGTTCGGGCAGCGCGGTCTGTTGCAGCAGGTGCGCCAGTGCCTGACTGTCCTGAAAGTTGTCCTGCAGCCAGCTTTCGCAGCGCCGGACCACGGCGTCGGCATGGGGGGTACGCCGTACCAGTCCGGTAAAGGGTAACTGACCCTCATCGTGCCACTTGAGCAGATAGACCTTGGCGATTCGCAAGGCCTCGCCGATGCCGATATGCCGGGCAATGATGTGCAGAGCCAGGTCATGCCAGGAGGTGGTGCCGCCGGCAGTAACCAGCCGGCCATTGGGCTGAGCGACCACCAGGTTGGCTTCGGGGTGGAATCGAACCTGAGGGTAGCGCTGGCGAAACAGATCCTGATAGCCCCAGTGCGAGGTCGCCGCGCAGTTATCCAGCAACCCGCTTTCGGCCAGCAAAATGGCGCCGGAACAGGCTGAATAGATCGCCACCCCAGCGCGATATTGAGCTTGCAGCCAGCGCATCAGTTCGGGATAGCGACCGTCCAGCCGTTCCTCCGGAGCCAGCCAGATTTCCGGAATGATCAGCAGCTCGGCGGGCGGGGCCTGACTGATGCTGCAGGCCGGCTCGACCGGGATGCCGTGCCCGCAGTGAAAGGGGCTGTCGGACAAGGCGACGATGCTGACCTCGAAACAGTGCCGGGGCGGCTCATCGGCGACCAGGGTCTGCCACAGGTTGCCGGTGGCCAGGAGCACGTCGAGCATGCCGTACAGCGCCGAGCCGGCGGTTTCCGGCAGTGCCAGGATCTGGGCGCGAACGGGCTGGCAACTGGCGTTCATCATGAAACCTCGGTACGGAAGTGGCACGAATGCCCTGTTTTTGTCAAAACTCCATCTGATCGGCTGCCAGTCGACAGCTTATCTTGCCTGCAAGCGCGAACGTTGTAGCGCTTGCATCGATAATCACTGTAGCAATGAGGAAGGCAAGATGAACGCACAAGCTCCGGCCCTGACCCGCAATGGCCTTGACCTGGCCCAACTGGACCAGACCATCAACCTGCTGAGTAACCAGCCCAGCCTGGCGCAATTCGAATTCCGCGCCAGCAACCAGTGGATCAACGGCGGGGAAAACCGCTCGCAGATTCGTGGCTTCTATGGCGTCGGTGCCGAAGACCAATCGCGCAGCGCCGATTTCGTTTACACCAACGGTGAGCCGCCGGTGTTGCTGGGCCACAATGAAGGTGCCAACCCGGTGGAGTACCTGCTGCATGCGCTGGCCGGTTGTGTCACTACTACCACGGTGCTGCATGCCACGGCTCGAGGTATCACCATCCGCAAGCTGTCGACCCGATTGAGCGGCACGATCAATCTGGAAGGTCTGCTCAATCTCGATCCGCAGGCCACGGTGGGCTATGAAAGTATCCGGATTGAGATGGCGATCGAGGCCGATTGCAGCGATCAGGAACTGGATGAGCTGCTGGCTTTTGCCAAGGACCATTCGCCGGTATGCAATACCGTCTGCCGGCCCGTGCCGGTGATGCTGGATCGGGTTTAGAACAGTCGGCCGATCAGGGCTGTAACTGCAGTTTCCACGCGCAGGATGCGCTCGCCCAGTTGTACCGGTTGCAGCCCGGCCTGGCACAGTTTGTCCACTTCATAGGGGATCCAGCCGCCCTCCGGGCCGATGGCCAGCAGCAGCGGCTGGGTCACAGCCCGGGGGCAGGCTGGGTAAGGGCCGGGATGGGCCAGCAGTCCCTGCTTACCGTTCAGCAGCGCTGGCAACTGATCTTCGACAAAGGGCTTGAAGCGCTTTTCAATACGTACCTGTGGCAGCACGGTATCTCGGGCCTGCTCCAGCCCCAACAGCAGGTTGTGGCGGATCTGCTCGGGCTGCAGAAACGGCGTCTGCCAGAAGCTCTTTTCCACCCGGTAGCTGTTGAGCAGGATGAGTTCGGCCACGCCCAGGCTGGCGCTGTGCTGAAGGATACGGCGCAGCATCTTGGGTCTGGGCATGGCCAGCAGCAGGGTCAGTAGCAGCTTGGCAGGCGGTGGCTGGTCGAGCTGAACCTGCAATTCGGTGCTGTCAGGGCTCAGGCTGAGAACTTCGGCCTGGCCCATCAGCCCTCCCAGCCGGCCGACCCGCAGTTGGTCGCCAACTTCGGCCTGATGAATCTCCAGCATGTGCTTGAGCCGTCGCCCGCTGAGCCGCACCCGGTCGCTGGCGACGAAGTCGTCGTCTTCGAGCAGGAGCAGGTTCATGCCGTTGGCGGGGACTCGTCACTGCCACTGGGGCGCGGGCGGATAAACCGGCTGAACAGGATGCCGACTTCGTACAGCAGCCACATCGGCAGCGCCAGCAGGGTCTGGGATATAACGTCTGGCGGGGTCAGTACCATGCCGATGACGAAACAGCCGACCACCACGTAAGGGCGAATGCGGCCAAGTTTTTCGACCGTTACCGCGCCGCTGAGCACCAGCAGTACGGTGGCCACCGGGATCTCGAACGCCAGGCCGAAGGCCAAAAACAGAGTCAGGACGAAATCCAGGTACTTGTTGATGTCGGTCATCACCGCCACACCGGCCGGCGCGGTACTGGTGAAAAAGCCGAACACCAGCGGGAACACCACGTAATAGGCGAACGCCATGCCGGCATAGAACAGCAGGATGCTGGACACCAGCAGCGGCACCGCCAGACGCTTTTCGTGCTTGTACAGGCCGGGGGCGATGAAGCCCCAGAGCTGGTGCAGCACGAACGGCATGGCGATAAACAGCGCACAGACCAGGGCCAGCTTGAACGGCGTCAGGAACGGCGAGGCCACATCGGTGGCGATCATGCTGGTGCCTTCGGGCAGATAGACCCGTAGCGGCTCGGAAATGAAGGTGTAAAGATCGTTGGCGAAGTAGAACAGCCCGGCAAAGATCAGCAGCCAGACCAGGATGATGCGCAGCAGCCGGGAGCGCAGTTCGGTCAGATGAGCGACCAGCGGCATGTCGTCGGCTGCGGGGGTGGGCTTGTTATCGCTGTTCATCAGGGGGTGCTGGGCTGTCATGGTCAGGGGCTGCGCTGGGCTGATCCGGTGTGTCAGTCTGCGCATCGGCCGTGACGTTCTGGTTACCGTTGCGTTTCACGTTGGAGCTTTTGCCCAGCGTCTGCTTCTCCAGCTCAGCCATGATCCGTTCGTTGTGCAGTTGCTGGCGCAGTTCGTCGGCACCGATTTCGCGCTCGACCTGCTCGCGCACTTCACTGAAGCCGCGCTTGATCCGGCCAATGGTCAGGCCCACGGTGCGCACAGCACCAGGCAGGCGCTCGGGACCGAGCACCAGCAGGGCGATGATGGCCACCACCAGCATTTCGATGAAACCGATATCGAACATGGACGATCAGTCCTTGGACTGGCTGTCCTGTTTCTTTTCGGCGGTGACGTCGATGGTATCGGCGTCTTTCTTCTCGATGCTGTCGTTAGCTGGCTTGTCTTCGTCCTGATTGACCGATTTGCGAAAGCCCTTGATCGCTTCGCCCAGATCGCTACCGATGCCTTTGAGCCGCTTGGTGCCAAACAGCAGGACCACGATCAGCAGAATGATCAACAGTTGCCACAGGCTGATTCCGCCAAAACCCATTGCCTACCTCCAGGGCATAGCCCTATTTGTGTTCGCGGGACGCTTTCTCTTCCAGACCGGACAGGTCGAAGCGGCGTTCCAGTTCTTTCAATATGTCGTCTGGGCCCAGGCCCAGATGGCTGAGCATGACCAGGCTGTGAAACCACAGGTCGGCGGTTTCGTAAACCAGTTCCGACTTGTCATCGCGGTGCTCGCAATCCTTGGCCGCCAGCAGGGTTTCGGTGCATTCCTCACCGACCTTCTCCAGAATCTTGTTCAGGCCCTTGGCGTGCAGGCTGGCGACATAGGAGCCGTCGGCACTGGCCTGCTTGCGCTGTTCCAGAACCGCGGCCAGGCGGGTCAGAGTATCACTCATGTTTGTGCTCGTAGATCTGTTCGGGGTGCTTGAGCACCGGGTCGACCACCTGCCACTGGCCATCGTTCCAGACTCGGTAGAAGCAGCTCTGACGGCCGGTATGGCAGGCGATGCCGCCCAGCTGTTCGACCATCAGAATGATCACGTCGGCGTCGCAGTCCAGGCGCAGTTCATGCAGTACCTGCACGTGGCCGGACTCCTCGCCCTTGCGCCACAGCTTTTGCCGCGAGCGAGACCAATAGATGCCGCGCCCTTCCTCAGCGGTCAGGCGCAGTGCTTCACGGTTCATCCAGGCCACCATCAGTACGCGCTGGGTATGCACGTCCTGGGCGATGGCCGGGACCAGGCCGTCGGCATCCCATTTGATGCAGTCCAGCCAGGCGGTGTTGTTGGATATCGGGTTCATGGGCTAAGTGTGCCAGTTATGTCATGCATCGCGCTAGCGGCGCAGTATCAGCCAGGCGCCAATGGCACTGCTGAGCCAGTGTATGGCCGGCGTCTGGCTCCAGTCGCCGGGATTCAGGCCCAGCCCGGCGGTGCCGAATCCGAGCAGTAGCAGCCCGGCCAGGCGCAAGGGCCAGGCCGAGCGGCTGTGTGCCGCACGCGTTGGCTGCGGGTGGGCCAGGTGCTGCAGGGCCTGCTGAGCGTTGTCCAGCAGCAGCGGCAGACGTTCCAGGTGTTGCTGGGCATGGCGCCATTGCTGTTGGGGCAGTGCCCGTTCACGCATCCAGCGCTCCAGGTAGGGCTGGGCTGTGGTCCACAGATCGAGATCGGGGTAGAGCTGGCGTCCCAGGCCCTCGATGTTGAGCAGGGTCTTTTGCAGCAACACTAGTTGCGGCTGGACCTCCATGTTGAAGCGCCGGGCGGTCTGGAACAGCCGCAGCAGCAACTGACCGAAGGAAATGTCCTTGAGCGGACGCTCGAAGATCGGCTCGCAGACGCTGCGGATTGCTGCCTCGAATTCGTTGACCCGGGTGTCGGCGGGTACCCAGCCGGAGTCGATGTGCAGTTGCGCGACCCGGCGGTAGTCGCGCTTGAAGAAGGCCATCAGGTTGCGCGCCAGATAGGTCTGATCTTCGGGTGTGAGGCTGCCGACGATGCCGAAGTCGATGGCGATGTACTGCGGCTCCCACGGGTGCTTGTGGGCAACGAAAATGTTGCCCGGGTGCATGTCGGCATGGAAGAAGCTGTCGCGGAACACCTGGGTGAAGAAGATTTCCACGCCGCGCTCGGCCAGCTTGCGCATGTCGGTGCGCTGGTCGGCCAGAGCCTCCAGGTCGGTCACCGGGATGCCGGAGATGCGCTCCATGACCAGTACCTTGTGGCGACACCAGTCCCAGTAGATGCGCGGTACATAGAGTAGTGGCGAGTCTTCGAAGTTGCGCCGCAGTTGCGAAGCGTTTGCTGCCTCGCGCAGCAGATCAAGCTCGTCGAAGATGGTTTTTTCATAGTCGCTGACCACTTCGACCGGGCGCAGCCGCCGGCCTTCGCTGGAAAGCTTCTCCAGGGCCCGGGCAGCCAGGAACAGCCACTGGATATCCTGGTCGATGATCTCGCCGATGCCCGGGCGAATGACCTTGACCACCACTTCGCTGCCGTCCTTAAGTCGGGCGGCATGGACCTGAGCCACCGAGGCCGAGGCCAATGGTTGATCAGTGAAACTGGCGAAAACCTGCTCGATCGATTGGCCGAGCTGCTGCTCGATCCGTTGCCGGGCCTGATCAGCCGGGAATGGCGGTACCTTGTCCTGCAAGTGGGCCAGTTCCAGGGCGATATCGTCGGGTAGCAGATCGCGGCGGGTCGAGAGAATCTGACCGAACTTGATGAACACCGGACCCAGGTCCTCACAGGCCCGCCGCAGCCGCTCGCCGCGGCTGAGCTGGCGCGGCGCCGGACGCAGCCGCCAGGGACCGATGGCCAGCAGCAGGCGCGCCAGCCAAGGTAGCGGCAGCGGGCTCAGGAGCTGGTCGAGGCGGTAGCGGATAAAGATCTGCAGGATGCGCAGCAGGCGCAGCAAGGCGGTCAGGTTCATGCGTCGGGCGTTTCCGGGTCCGTGGGGCCAAGTTGGTTGACGCGGGCTTCCAGGCGCTCAAGGCGCAGCCGCAGGTCGTAAAGTTTGCGGCTGGCGACATCGGCTTCGTCGCGGCCGATCAGTTGGCGCGACTCTTCGGTCAGGTACTCGCCCAGGGTTCGGGTCAGGCTGTCGTGGGTCTGGCCGGCCCAGTCACGACCGTGGCGCAGCAGCTTGACGATCAGTGGGGCGACCACCGGGCCGACCCAGCGGGCCAGCTCGGCTTCGCCGTCCAGGCGCAGGTCAGCGATGATGTTCTGCAGGCTGATCAGTACCTGGCTGTCACCTGTGAGAGTCAGGGCCGGGTCCTGCAGCAGTCGTTGGCGCTGACTGCTCAGGGCCAGCCGGGCCAACAGCGCACTGGGCGCGCTCAGCGTGCAGTCTGGCTCCAGTTCGGCACTGGCCAGCAACTGAATACCGTCGGCGTCGGGGAGCAGGCACAGCTGCCAGTCAGGGTCGCGGGCCTGGATCAACAGTACCTTGCCGGCCAGTCGGCCAAGCCGCTGGGCGGTCACTGGGTCGCGGGCAATAGCCAGCGCCAGACTGCGTTCGATCCCGGCGAGCAGGGCCTGGGTCAGCATCAGGGCTTGATTCCCCGATGCAGGGCAACGATCCCGCCGGTCATGTTGTGGTAACTGACCCGGGCAAAGCCGGCCTCTTCCATCATTGCCTTGAGGGTTTCCTGATCCGGGTGCATGCGGATCGACTCGGCCAGGTAACGGTAGCTTTCGGCATCGTTGGTCACCAGCTTGCCCATCAGCGGCATCAGGGTGAACGAGTACTGGTCGTAGGCCTTGGACAGCAGCGGGTTGCCCGGTTTGGAAAACTCCAGTACCAGCAGGCGACCACCAGGCTTGAGTACCCGCAGCATTGACTCCAGCGCACGGTCCTTGTGGGTGACGTTGCGCAGGCCGAAGGCAATAGTGATGCAGTCGAAGTGGTTGTCCGGGAACGGCAGGGCCTCGGCGTCGGCCTGGACGAAGCGCACATTGCCGGCCACGCCCTTGTCGAGCAGCCGGTCGCGCCCGACCTTGAGCATCGAGGCGTTAATATCGGCCAGCACCACCTCGCCTTCCGGGCCGACCAGGCGCGAGAACTTGCGAGTCAGATCGCCGGTGCCGCCGGCGATATCCAGCACCCGGTTGCCCTGGCGCACGCCGGACAGTTCGATGGTGAAGCGTTTCCACAACCGATGGATGCCGGCGGACATCAGATCGTTCATCAGGTCGTACTTGGCCGCGACCGAGTGGAACACTTCGGCGACCTTGCTGGCCTTTTCCGACTCGGCCACCGTCTGGTAGCCAAAATGGGTAGTGCGCTCGGAATCGTTGTGCTTGTTCATCGGCTTGCTCTGAGATGGCGGTTCAGCCACACATTCTAACCATTTTTTCCCCGTCAGCGGGGGATTTCGCCGAGACTTGCTGTCGCATGGCGACGCAGTTTGCGGCATGCTATGGGCCGATTAAAACCATAAGGAGCAGGCCATGGCCACCGTAGACATTACCCGTGAACACAGCTTGGGCAAGGACGTTGCCCGCGAACGCGCTCAGCTACTGGCCGACAAGCTGGCGCAGAAGCTGGATGCCAAGTGCGAGTGGTGCGGCGACGAACTGACCTTTAAGCGCAGCGGCGCCGATGGCTCGATCCTGGTCAGCGATGACAGTGTGCGGGTCAAGGTCAAGCTGGGGCTGATGCTGACCCCGATGGCCGGAATGGTCAAAAGCGAAATCGAAAAGGCCCTGAACAAGTATCTGGCCTGATCACTGCTGCCGAAGTTGGGGTGCCCCCAGCTTCGGCACGCTTCACTACGTTTTTTCCAGTTTCGCGTTTTAGTATGCGCTTTCTAATTTTCCTGCGTAGTTTGGGCATCAGGGATCGGTAACCGGTCCGGTGCTGTACCACTTTCAAACTGAACAGGAGTACTGAACATGGCCAAAACCACCGCCAAGAAAGTTGAAGAAACCACCGCTTCGCTGGTCAGCGACGTGAAGAGCTACGCCCATCAGATCTGGCTGGCAGGCCTGGGTGCCTATGCCAAGGCCGGCAAAGAAGGCGCTGAATACTTCAAGCTGCTGGTCAGCGAAGGCGAAGCCGCCGAGAAGCAGGGCAAGGAGCTGATTGCTGCGCGCCTGGAAGCGGCCAACAGCAAGATTGAAAACTTCAAGGAAAAGGCCCGGGAAACCGTGCAATCGAAAACCGGCGTGCAGCTGAGCAAGGTCGAAGAAGTGTTCGACGAGCGGGTTTCCTCAGCGCTGGGCCGGATGGGTATTCCGAGCAAGAAGGACATTGACCTGCTGTCTGCTAAGCTTGATGATCTGAGTGCTGCACTCAAGTCACTGCAAAGCAAGTAAGGTCACAGAGGAGTTTCTCCATGGCGGGCAAGAAGAAGCAGGAAAAGGACGCTGGCTGGGTCAGCGAGATCGAGAAGTACTCGCGGCAGATCTGGTTGGCCGGTCTGGGCGCTTACGCCAAGATGGGCAAGGAGGGCGTCAAGCTCTTCGAAGGCCTGATCAAGGACGGCGAGGTGGCTGAAAAAGCTGCCAAGGCTGAGATCGACAAACAGGTTGAAACGATCAAGGGCAAGGCTGACAAAGGCAAGAAGGACTCGCTGGATGCGGCCAAGACCAAGGTCGAGAAGGCCAAGGACAAGGTCACTGGCAAGTGGGGTGAGCTGGAAGAAGCCTTTGACAAGCGTCTGAACAATGCTGTGTCCCGCCTGGGGGTTCCCTCCCGTGATGAGATCAAGGCGCTTAATGCCAAGGTCGATGAGCTGACCAAGCTGATTGGTCAGTTGTCTGGCACCAAGGCGCCGGCTGCCAAGGTCGCGCCCAAGGCTACGCCGAAGGCTGCAGCCAAACCGGCCGCCAAGCCGGCGGCCGCTAAGCCAGCAGCGAAACCGGCAGCCAAGCCCAAGCCGGCAGCGAAAGCGGCTGCAGCCAAAGCTCCGGCGGCTAAGCCTGCAGCCAAGCCCGCGGCAAAACCGGCAGCACCAGCCAAGCCTAGCGCTGCGGCCAAGCCCAAGGCAGCGGCTAAGCCGAAAGCACCGGCCAAGCCTCGGGCGCCTGCCAAACCCAAGGCGACCCCGGCTGCAACCAAGGCGGCTGAGCCGGCTCCGAGCGCTGCGCCAGCGGCGACTCCGGCCGCAGCTCCGGCTGCACCGAGCACGCCGGCCAGCACTAGCTGAGCATCGCGCTTGATCCGAACCGGGCCCCAGGGCCCGGTTTTTTTATGGCTGTTCAGTCCTGGCGCTGATAGCGCAGGATCAGCATGGCCCACCATTCCTGGGCCGGTGAGGCCAGGTATGGCTGCAGTGGACTCATGACCTGAATGACGGCCTGGCCCGGGTCGGCCTGCTCATCGCCGTAGGCGATGCGCTGATAGTCGAACCAGAACAGCAAAGTCTGGGATTGGTTGTCCAGCAGCCACTGCAGGCTGTCGTCATCAAGTGTCAGGGCGCCGCTGCGCTGCATGCTGTGCAGCAGCTGTTCCAGGCTTTGACGCAGGGCCTGTAGCCATTGGCGCATGGCGCGCTGGATAAAGGTGTGACGGCCCATCAGGTTGGACAAATCCTGGAACAGGAAGCGGTAGCTGATGATCGCCTCAAGCAACAGGTGCAGGAACAGCCAGTAGTCTTCAGGTTCCAGCTCATCGGGCATGGCCTCGACTCGCAGCAGTCCGCGGGTATGCTCGAGAAACGCTTCGAGCAGCGCTTCGAGCAGTGCCTCCTTGCCCTTGAAATGGTAGTAGAGGTTGCCCGGGCTGATATCCAGCTCGTTGGCTATCTCCAGGGTGGTGACATTGGGCTCACCCTGTTCGTTGAACAGTTCGAGTGCACAGGCCAGGATCCGGTCGCGGGTTTTCATGATACTCCTTTAAAGAAGGTGCACATAACGGCCAGGAGCCGGCGCCAGTGCTGGATGTTGTGAGCTGCCTGGTGTTGCCGGTGACGGTTGATAGGGGCCGCTGTGGTCGTGCAGCCACTGGCACCAGGCTGGCCACCAACTGCCTTCGTGCGCGCTGCTGGCCTGCTCCCAACGGTCGATTGTGGTGCTGACTGGTCCGAGGCGATAACCCGCGCGTGGTCGCCCGGGCGGGCTGATCAGCCCTTGAATGTGGCCGCCACGACACAGCACAAAGGTGGCGTCGGCGGTTGGCTCCGGCAAGCTCTGGCGCCAGGGCACGATATGATCCTGTTCGGCGCCCAGATGCCAGCTAGGTATCTGGGCGGGTATCGCCGGCTGGTTTTCGGTGCCGGACTCCAGCCAGCCTAGTAAGTCATCGACCAGTTGGGCCGGTAGCCGGGTGCTGTCCTGGTTCCAGAACAGCACAGGGTCGGGGCGGGTTGACTGGCCCTGCAGGTAGCGCTGCATGGCCTGCGGCCAGACCAGTTGACCGGGGCGCAGCCAGGCGAAGGCGCTGCACAGCTGTCGCGGTGTCAGGCAGCCCTGGCGCCAGACCGTTCGGCGCAATTGCCGGCGGCTGGCAGGTCCAGCCAGGCGGGTCAGGTCGCTGGGGTGCTCTGGGTTCTGCGGCGTTACCCAGAAACTGAGGCTGGCCAACTGTTCGAGTGCGTCCCGGCTACTGAGCAACTGCAACAGTTGCCGGGTTACCAGCCCGCCGGCACAGATGCCCAGCAACGAAACCTTGCTGCTGGCGCTGATCTGCCGGCAAACCTCAAGGGCTTCGGCAGCGCTGGCGGCATAATCGGGCAGGCCCCAGTCGCAGTGGCTGGGGTTGGGGTTGCGCCAACTGATGACAAAGACCTGGATCCCCTGTTCCAGAGCGTAGCGGATCAGGCTGGTGTCCGGGGTCAGATCGAGCAGGTAATAGCGGTTGAGCGGCGGCGGTATGATCAGTAGTGGATGCTGCCGTACCTGGGGCGTGCTGGCCTGATACTGAATCAACTCGTAGCGCGAGGTGCGCGCGACCACCTGGCCTGGACAGGTCGCCAGATCGCGACCGACCTGGAAGGCGTCTTCATCATTGAGTGGTGGCAGCGGCCGATCCAGCAGCAGATCCTGGCGCAGTCGTTGTAACCCCTGGCGCAGAGGCGCGCAGGGACCATTACTCCAGGCTTGTGCCAGTTCGGGATTGAGTGGGCTGTTGTGCGGCGACAGGCTGTCACCCAGCAGCCTGCCCAGTAACGCCAGGCGCTCGCGCTCGGCCTCGGCTAATTGCAGACCTTCGAGCCAGGCCCGGCTCTGTTGCCGCCAGATCTGCCAGGCTTGCAAGGCCTTGTGGCGCAGTGGCTGCTGCCAGCCGGGATGCAACCCGGCTGGCAGTGCTGGTGCGGCGCTGTCGGGTGTGCGCAGAAGCTGGCCAAGTTGCTGGAGCAGGGCCAGCGTGTGGCGGGCGTGATGGCAAGGTTGCTGGGGTAGGGTACGCAATAGCGACAGCAGGCTGTCCGCCAGGTCGGCGGACGCTTGATTGGGGTCATGGATACTGCGTTCGGGCATCCAGCATTCCTTGTTATAGGTGTCCGTCCCTGGATGCGGCAATCGATCCTGGCTGAGCTGCTGTAGCGCAATCGCTCAAGGCTTGGTTGCCGGCCTGCCGAGTTGCGGGCGTATGACTGCACGCTGCTTTTCCTCGGCCAGAAACCGCATGATGATCGGTGCCACCGCATCGGCCCGGGTCACCAAAAACAGGTGGCCGTCGTCGATGACGTGCAGTTCTGCATTGGGAATGCGCCAGGCCAGCAGGCGCATGTTGACCAGCGGGATGATCGGGTCATCGTCGCCAGCCAGCACCAGCGTTGGCTGCTTGATCCGGTGCAACCAGTGAATGCTGGTCCAGCCCAGCCCGGCGAACAGTTGCCAGTAATAGCCCAGTTTGCCCGAGGAGCGGACCTTGGCGGCGTGCGACTTGGCCAGATTCGGGTCGCGGCGAAAACTGCCGCCATAAATATCCGGAGCAATCTTGACCCCGTGCGAGGGTTGAATATAGCGCCGTGGGCTGGCCATCTTCAGCAAGACCCCGGGGCGACCTGGCACCATCACGGCGCCAGCTGAAGTCGCGGCCAGAATCAGCTTCTTGCAGCGTTCGGGGTAGTCGTAGGCAAACTGCTGGGCCAGCGCGCCGCCCCAGGACACGCCGATGGCATTGACCTGGCCGTAGCCCAGGTAGTCGAGCATGCGCGCGGCCAGCCGAGCCAGCCCCGGGAACCGGAACGGGGTCAGCGGGGTGGATGAGCCACCCACCCCGGGTACGTCGAAGGCGATCACTTCCAGCTCCGGGTCGAGCGCCTGGACAAACGGGAACACCAGTTCCAGGTTGGCGCCGATGCCGTTGAAGATCAGCAGCGGCGTATGATTGCCCTTGCCCGGGCGAACCGCGGTGCGCAGGAACTGGCCGTCCAGTTCAATGGTGCGAAAGATGAAATGTTGTTGCGGCATATAGGCCCTAGCGCTCGTGTACATAGGTACCCGGGGCGGCTTCCAGCGCCGGGTAGTCGTCGTTGCCAAGCACTGCCGGAGCCGGCTTCAGCTTGCCGGCGCGGGCATGCAGCCAGTCGCGCCAGTATTGCCACCAGGAGTCGGACTGCTTGGTGGCGGTCTCCAGCCACTGCTTCGGATCTTCACTCATTTGTGAGTTAGTGAAGAATCGGCCCTTGGGGTTGCCGGGTGGGTTCAGAATACTCTGGATGTGCCCGCTGGACGAGAGTACGAACTCACACTTGCCGCCTAGCAGTCGTGCTGAGCGGAAGCAAGCCTCCCAGGGGGTGATGTGATCGTTGAGGCCGGCAATGCAGAAGAAGTCGCATTTGACCTGTTTCAGGTCAATCGGGGTGCCGCAGACTTCCAGTGCACCAGGACGGGTCAGCGGGTTGGTCTTGAACAGTTCAAGGAATTCGCCGTGCAGCGCGGCCGGCAGCCGGGTGGTGTCATTGTTCCAGAACAGAATGTCGAACACCGGCGGCTCGTTGCCGAGCAGGTAGTTGTTGACCCAGTAGTTCCAGATCAGGTCGTTGGGGCGCATCCAGGCGAATACCTTGGCCATGTCGCGGCCTTCAAGCACGCCGCTCTGATAGGACATGCGCCGTGCCGCTTCGATCGACTTTTCGTCGGCGAACAGTGCAACCTGGGTTTTGACGTCGGTATCCAGCACGCTGACCAGCAGGGTGAAGGAGTGGACTTTCTTCTCTTTCAGAGCCGCGAGGTGGCCGAGCAAGGACACTGTGGTGACGCCACCCGAGCAGGCGCCGAGCATGCTCAGATCCTTGCTGCCGGTGATGGCCAGCACTGCGTCGATGGCTTCCTTGAGCGCCTCGATGTAGGTCGACAGGCCCCATTCACGCTGGGCCTTGGTCGGGTTGCGCCAGCTGACCACAAAGGTCTGCAGGTGACTGCCAACCAGATAGCGCGCCAGGCTTTTTTCCGGTGAGAGGTCGAAAACATAGAACTTGTTGATCTGCGGTGGTACTACCAGCACCGGGCGTTCGTAGACTTCTTCGGTCAGCGGCTTGTACTGGATCAGCTCCAGCACCTCGTTGCGAAATACCACTGAACCCTTGGTTGTGGCCAGGTTCTGGCCGACCTCGAAGGCGTTCATGTTGACCTGGCTGGGCATCCCGCCGTTATGCACCAGGTCTTGGGCCAGATGAGTGAGGCCGTCAAACAGGCTCTTGCCTCCGGTCTCGAAGAAGCGCTTGAGCGCCGCCGGGTTCAGCGCGGTATTGGTTGGGGCCATGGCTTCGGTCATCAGGGCGATGACGAACTGGGCGCGGCTGATGTCTTGGGGTGTCAGGTCGGCTTGGGTAATCCAGGTGTTGAGCTCCTGACGCCAGGCCAGGTAAGTCTGCATGTAGCGGCGATAGAGCGGGTTGAGGCTCCAGGTCGGATCGCTGAAGCGTTTATCGTCGGGGGTCGGGGCAATGTCTGAGCGCCCGAGCATTACGTCCTTGACCGCCAGTCCCAGGCGACCAACATGTTTGAGGCTGTGAATCGGCTGCTTAACGGTTTGGCGCAGTACCAGGCGGGCAGTGCTAAGCAGGTCCCGGGCCGGAATCCCGACTACCGGGTTTGGTCCCAAAATGTTTTCGCTGGCTTTTTGGCTGATGTCTTCGTTGTTCTTGTTGGCCATGTTTACGCTCCGTTGTGATGCAGGTACAGCAGTGCAGCAAGCGCCATGCCAAAAACAGGAACAGGCTGATCGCTATGACCTGGAAAAATATTGCGTCCTTGAGACAAGTTAGCACGCACGCTGGGCGCTGTTAACCAGTCTTTCGGTACCGGAACTGGAATTATCGGAGAGAAAGATTACAGACTGGCTAGTCGGTTCAGGGCTTGAAGCGTACAACCGAAACGTCCGGGTCACGACTGGCACCGGCGGCATCCAGATGGTCGAGATAGCTTTGCCAGCGCTGGGGATATTCGCTGGCCAGTTGGTAGAGGTAATCCCAGCTGTACAGACCACTGTCATGGCCGTCGTCGAACACCAGCTTGAGCGCGTAACGGCCGGCGGGTTCGACATTCAGCAAAGCCACGTTTTGCTTGCCGGTTTGCAGCACCGGTTTGCCATGCCCGCGGACTTCGGCTGAGGGGGAGTTGACCCGTAGGTACTCGGCCGGCAGCGCAAAGCTGCGACCATCGGCATAACCCAGCTCCAGGGTGCGCGAGGCTTTGTGCAGCTTGATGGTGGTCGGCAGCGCAGCGGGCATGCTTGGTCCTGGTTGTTGGCGGTGTAGCCGCAGGGCGCTTCTGCTGAGCAGGAGCGCCCTGTAGGCACGGTCAGTTAAAGAATATAGCGCGAGAGATCTTCGTTGATTGCCAGCTCGCCCAGATGTTGATCAACATAATCGGCGTCGATCAGCAGCGGCTGCTCGTCGTGCTTGGAGGCCAGATCGCCGGCACTGAACGAGACTTCTTCCAGCAGACGTTCAAGTACCGTATGCAGGCGTCGGGCGCCGATGTTCTCGGTTTTCTCGTTGACCTGCCAGGCAATCTCGGCCAGCCGGGTGATGGCATCGCTGGTGAACTCGATGCGCAACCCTTCGGTTTCCATCAGCGCCTTGTACTGTTCGGTCAGCGAGGCATGCGGCTCGGTTAGGATGCGCTCGAAGTCGCCGGGTGTCAGCGATTGCAGCTCGACCCGGATTGGCAGTCGGCCTTGCAGCTCGGGGATCAGGTCCGACGGCTTGGTCAGGTGGAAGGCGCCGGAAGCAATGAACAGAATATGGTCGGTCTTGATCATGCCGAACTTGGTATTGACCGTACAGCCTTCGATCAGCGGCAGCAGGTCGCGCTGCACACCTTCGCGGGAAACATCGGCACCGCCACCGCTGTTGGCGCGTTTGCTGACCTTGTCGATCTCGTCGATGAATACGATCCCGTTCTGCTCTACCGCCTCGATGGCGCGGCCCTTGAGTTCTTCCTCGTTGACCAGCTTGGCGGCTTCCTCATCGCGCACCAGCTTCAGCGCTTCCTTGACCTTGAGGGTGCGGGTCTTGCGTTTGCCCTTGCCGAAGTTGGAGAACATGTTCTGCAACTGGCTGGTCATTTCCTCCATGCCCGGCGGTGCCATGATCTCGACCCCGACCGGAATGTCGGCCACTTCGATGTCGATGTCCTTATCGTCGAGCTGACCTTCACGCAGGCGCTTGCGAAACAGCTGGCGGGTGCTGTTATCCTCGCGCACCGGCTGGTCGCTGACGCCTTGTCGGGCGGGAGGTAGCAGGGCGTCGAGAATACGCTCTTCGGCCAGGTCTTCGGCGCGATGCTGAACCTTGGTCATCTCCTGCTCGCGCAGCATCTTGATCGCGGCATCGACCAGATCGCGAACAATCGACTCGACGTCACGGCCAACATAGCCGACTTCGGTAAATTTGGTCGCTTCGACCTTGATAAAGGGCGCCTGCGCCAGGCGCGCCAGGCGCCGGGCGATTTCGGTTTTGCCGACCCCGGTGGGGCCGATCATCAGAATGTTCTTCGGGGTGACCTCGGCGCGCAGCGCTTCGGGGAGTTGCTGGCGCCGCCAGCGGTTGCGCAGGGCAATGGCCACGGCGCGCTTGGCGTTCTGCTGGCCGATGATGTGGCGGTCGAGTTCGTGGACGATTTCACGGGGCGTCATGGACATGGATGATTTCCGGTCGCCTCAGGTATCGGCGTCCAGCTCCTCGATGGTCAGGTTACGGTTGGTGTAGATGCAGATGTCGCCGGCAATATTCAGACTGGTTTCGACGATGTCGCGGGCTGGCAGGTCGGTATGCTGCAGCAGGGCAGTGGCGGCGGCCTGGGCGTAGGGGCCGCCGGAGCCAATGGCGATCAGGCCGTTTTCCGGCTCGATCACGTCACCGTTGCCGGTAATGATCAACGAGGCATCTTTGTTGGCGACGGCCAGCAGGGCCTCGAGACGGCGCAGGGCACGGTCGGTACGCCAGTCCTTGGCCAGCTCGACGGCGGCGCGGACCAGATGGCCCTGGTGTTTCTCCAGTTGCGCCTCGAATCGCTCGAACAGGGTAAAGGCGTCGGCGGTGCCGCCAGCGAAGCCGGCAATCACCTGGTCCTTGTACAGACGGCGAACTTTGCGGGCGTTGCCCTTCATGACGGTATTGCCCAGGGAAACCTGGCCATCGCCGCCGATCACGACCTTGCCGTGGCGACGAACGGATACGATTGTAGTCACACGCAGCTCCTGCATGGCTGGGAAAGAGGTGGCAGCGCACTGCCATGCAGGTTAAGTGGGGGCGCCCGCAGCGATTTCAAGCCCGGGCGCGGTTGGCTCAGTTGAGATTGACGGTGCGCTGTTGCAACAGCAGGTTGTCGAAGCCGTTGCCAGTCAGGGTTTGCTGGGCCTGGGTCAGGCTGTTGCGATCCTGAAACGGGCCAACCTGCACCCGGTACCAGGTCTCACCGCTGTTGAGCTTGGCGCTTTCCAGTTGCACGTCCAGCCCCATCAGCAGGATCTGGGCCCGTACCCGGTCGGCTTCGCTGCGCTGGCGGAATGAACCGGCCTGCAGGTAGAAGCGGGTTGCGACCTGCGGTTTGCTGGCTTCCGGGGGAGTGGCTGGCGTAGCAGGCGGGGTTGCCGGCACTGCACTCTCTGGCACTAGCACCTCGGACTCTGGCAGCAGGGTATAGAAGTCATAGCGCGGGCGTTGTTCCTGCACTGGCGCCGGGCGAGTGGGTTGCGGGGTCGGCTTGGGGGTGGCATCCCGGCGCACTCCGTCGCGTCCCGGTTCCAACTGGAACAGGAAGGCGACGAACAGGCCGATCGCCAGGCCGCCAACCAGCCACAGCCAGCCGGGAATGGCGCGCCGTTGTTTGGGTTGCGCCCGGCTGGCGCCGCGGCGGGGAGCTTTGCGTCCTTTTGCCATGCTGCTTACATGCGCTCCAGAGTCTCAATGCCGAGCAGGTTAAGGCCTTGCTTGAGGGTTCGTCCAGTCAGGGCTGCCAGGCGCAGGCGGCTGTCGCGTTGGCTGGCTTGTTCGGCGCTGAGGATCGGGCACTGCTCGTAGAAGCTGGAGAAGCGTCCGGCCAGTTCATACAGATAATGGCAGAGCACATGGGGCGTGCCTTCGCGGGCCACATAGTTGAGCGTCGGGCCGAACTGGGCCAGGTGCGCGGCCAGATCCAGCTCAGCCTCATGCTCCAGACTCAGCGGCGCCAGGTCGTCGAGCTGCTGCATGTCGCGCTCAAGCTTGCGGAACACACTGGCCACCCGGGTGTAGGCGTACATCAGATAGGGCGCGGTGTTGCCCTCGAAGCTGAGCATCTGCTCAAAGTTGAAGCTGTAGTCGCTGCTGCGGTGCTTGGACAGGTCGGCGTACTTGACTGCACCGATCCCGACTGCGCGGGCGATCTGCTTGAGTTCGGCCTCAGGCAGGTCGGGGTTCTTCTGCTGAACCAGGGCGTAGGCGCGCTGTTCGGCTTCGTCGAGCAGGTCGATCAGCTTGACGGTGCCGCCGTCACGGGTCTTGAACGGTTTGCCGTCAGCGCCGTTCATGGTGCCAAAGCCCATGTGTTCGAGCTGCATCTCGGTCGGGACGAAACCAGCCTGGCGCGCTACGGCGAATACTTGTTGGAAGTGCAGGGCCTGGCGCTGGTCGACAAAGTACAGTACCCGGTCGGCTTGCAGTTGCTCATGGCGATAGCGCATGGCGGCCAGGTCGGTGGTGGCATAGAGAAAGCCGCCGCCGGCCTTTTGCACGATCACTGGCAGCGGTTTGCCTTCGCTGTTTTTGAATTCGTCGAGGAATACGCATTGGGCGCCTTCGCTCTCGCTCAGCATGCCGCTGGCGCGCAGGGACTCGACCACGCCTGTGAGCATGTCGTTATAGGCGCTTTCACCACGCACATCGGCGGCGCTCAGGCTGACACCCAGGCGGTCGTAGACGGCCTGGCAATGGCCCAGCGAGATGTTGTTGAAGCGCTGCCACAGAGCCAGGCATTCGGCGTCGCCGGCCTGCAGCTCGACTACCCGCTGGCGCGCACGGTCGGCGAACTCGGGGCTGTCGTCGAAGCGCTTCTTGGCCTGGCGGTAGAAGTGCTCCAGATCGCCCAGCTCGGCTTCGGCGTCGACGCTGTGTTCTTCCAGGTAGGCCAGCAGCATGCCGAACTGGGTGCCCCAGTCGCCCACGTGGTTCTGGCGGATGATGGTGTGGCCGAGAAACTCAAGTACCCGGGCTACGGCATCGCCAATGATGGTTGAGCGCAGGTGGCCGACGTGCATCTCCTTGGCCAGGTTTGGTGAGGAGTAGTCAACCACCACACGCTGCAGCGGGGCTGCCGGAGGAACGCCCAGCTTGGCATCGCTCAGTGCCTGCTCCAGTTGCCGGGCCAGCCAGGCGCTGTCCTGGAAAAAGTTGATAAAGCCGGGGCCGGCGATGCTGACCTCGCGCACGGCTTCGTGGGCAGGCAGCGCGGCAATCAGCTTTTCGGCCAGATCCCGCGGTTTCATGCCGGCCGGTTTGGCCAGGGTCATGGCCAGGTTGCTGGCGAAATCACCATGGGCCTTGTCGCGGGCGGTTTCCACCTGGATTTTGGGACTCAGGTCGGTAGGCAGCACGCCTTGCTGTTGCAGGGTGCTGACGGCGCTGGCGAGCAGTTGGCTGATCAGGTTTTTCATGGCTGTATGGTCTTCCGGCAGGGGGCCATCGGGGAAACCGGCTATTATCCCGTTTCAGGGCGGACTTGCCAAATGCTCAGAACATGTCGAGCGGATCGACATCCAGCGACCAACGCACCTTGCGGCCCAGCGGCTCCTGCTCCAGCAGGCCGAGCCAGGGGTGCAGCAGGCTGTGCAGGGTTGAGCGCTGATCGGCCAGCACCAGCAACTGAGCGCGGTAACGCCCGGCGCGCCTCTCCATCGGTGACGGTACCGGACCGAGTAATTCGATACCCTGCAGCCCTTGTTGGGCCTTGAGATGCTCGGCCAGATCGCAGGCCTGGTCGAGGAAACTTTCGGTCTGGTCGACCCGGTTGGCTTCGGCGCGCAACAGGGCAATAAAGCTGAACGGCGGCAGGTGGGCTGCCTGGCGGGCGCTCAGTTCGCGCTGGGCAATGGCCGGGTAGCCATGCTCGGTCAGATCGATCAGCAGGGGATGTTCGGCCATATGGGTCTGGATCAGCACCTGCCCGGGTTTGTCTGCCCGCCCGGCGCGGCCGGCTACCTGGGTAATCATCTGGGCCATGCGTTCGGCGCCGCGAAAGTCGGCGGAGAACAGGCCACCGTCGGCATCGAGGATGGCGACCAGGGTGACGTCAGGAAAGTGGTGGCCCTTGGCGAGCATCTGGGTGCCAACCAGCAGGCAGGGGGCGCCGCTGTGAATGCGGGTCAGCAGCTTCTGCATGGCATCCTTGCGCGCGGTGCTGTCGCGATCGATTCGCAGCACCGGAGTATCGGGGAAGCGCTGGCTCAGATGCTCTTCGGTGCGTTCGGTGCCGGCGCCGATCGGGCGCAGGTCGGTACCGTTGCATTTGGGGCAGTGACGGTCGAGCGGGCGCTGGCTGTCACAATGGTGGCAGTGCAGGTGGCTGGGCGCCTGATGGACGGTCATGCGAGCGTCACAGCGTCGACACTCGGCGATCCAGCCGCAATCATGGCACATCAGTGTCGGGGCAAAGCCGCGCCGATTGATAAACACCAGCACCTGATTGCCCTGCCTGAGATGCTGGTCGATGGCCTGCAGCAGCGGTTGTGACAGGCCGCCCTCCAGAGGGCGACTGCGAATGTCCAGGCACTGGAAACGCGGAGCCTGGGCATTGCCGGCCCGCTGGGTCAGACGCAGGTGCCGATAACGTCCGCGCTGGGCGTTGTGCAGAGTTTCCAGTGACGGAGTGGCCGAGCCGAGAATGACCGGCATGTTTTCCAGGTGGCCGCGGTACACCGCCAGATCGCGGGCGTTGTAGCGCAGGCCGTCCTGCTGTTTGTAGGACAGGTCATGTTCTTCATCGACGATCAGCAGGCCCGGCTGCGCCAGCGGGGTGAACACCGCCGAGCGGGTGCCGATGACAATCCCGACTTCACCGTCACGAGCGGCAATCCAGGCATCCAGGCGCTCACGGTCGTTGAGCCCGGAGTGCAGAATCACCACTGGTGTGCTGAAGCGTTGGCGAAAGCGTTCCAAGGTCTGTGGGGTCAGGCCGATTTCCGGAATCAGTACCAGGGCCTGGCGGCCCTGACGCAGGCAGTGTTCGATCGCCTGCAGGTAGACCTCGGTCTTGCCGCTGCCGGTCACGCCTTCGAGTAGCCAGGTATGAAAGCCGGGGACCTCCAGAATCGCCGCCAATGCGGCCTGCTGCTCGGGGTTGGCCGTCAGTGGCGCCTCCCTTAATAAAGGCAGCGGCTCGTGACTGTGGTGTGGGGACTGGCTGATGCGCCTGACCAGGCCTTTGCGCTCCAGCGCCTCAAGGCTGTCGCGGCTAAGCCCCCATTGGCTGATCAGTGCATGTGACAGGCCGTGGGGGTGACGGGCCAGGATCTGAACCGCGTGCTTCTGTTTCTGTGCCCGGCTCAGGGCCGGATGCTCCGGGTAGGCGCCTGGACAGAGTTGCCAAAGCACATCCTGGCGAGCCAGGGCTGGTTCGCCCTGGCGCAGCAGCACCGGCAGGGCGCAGCTCAGGGTGTCACCCAGGCTGTGCTGGTAGTATTGTGCGGTCCAATAGCATAGCCGCCACAGGCTGTCCGGCAGCAGGGGCTTGAGGTCTATCAGCTCCAAGGCTGGCTTGAGTTTGGCGGCAGGCACATCGCTATGCTCGGCCAGGCCGGCGATCAGACCAACCAGTTGCCGTTGGCCAAAAGACACGCGTACCCGCTGGCCGATCTTAAGCTGCTCAGGGTGCACGCCAGCCGGCGCCCGGTAGTCGAACAGGCGGCGCAGTGGCGAGGGCAGGGCAACTTGCAGTATGGGTCCGGGCACGGGCGTTCTCTGATGATGACCTGGATGAAACTGCGCTGATGTTAGCATCAGGGGGCGGGGAACAACGCCTTATATATGCCGGATATGTTCCTGGAGTGCTGGTAAATAGCGCCGATGCTTGCGTCTGGGGTGGATTCTGGTATCATCGCCGGCCTATTTTCAGATCCCTTGTGCGTGAGCCCGGGAGCTGGCGTACAAACACCGTGCGGTGCCTGATCAAGTCGGTCCGGTGGCGGCACACCCAAAGAGGAATTCATCATGAAAGCTGATTTGCATCCCGCCTACGCAGAAGTCGAAGCTACCTGCAGCTGCGGCAACGTGATCAAGACCCGTTCGACTTTGTGCCAGGCGTTCCACATCGACGTGTGCTCCGAGTGCCACCCGTTCTACACCGGCAAACAGAAGGTTCTGGACACCGGCGGTCGTATCGAGCGCTTCAAGCAGCGTTTCGGTGTGGTTGGCACCAAGTAACAAACTGCACGGCCCTGCAAGGATGGCAAGGCAAGCAACCAAGAAGGCGCTCCTGTGGAGCGCCTTTTTTGTTGCCTGCAGTTTGCTCCAGCCGGCCGCGGCCGAGATTTGTGCGCCACCTGCCGCTGCTGAGCCGGTAACTGCGGCCCGGGTCATCGATGGCGATACTTTGCGCCTGGAGGACGGACGGCGTGTGCGGCTGATCGGCATCGATACGCCGGAGATCGGTCGTGAGGGTCGTGTGTCTGAGCCGTTCGCTGAGCAGGCTCGGGAGCGTTTGCAAGCGTTGGTCCGCGAGCCTGGCTTGCAGTTGGTGGTTGGTGAGCAGGCTGAGGATCGCTATGGGCGAGCTCTGGGCCATCTGTTTACCGGCCGGGGCAGCAATATTGAGGCGTTGTTGTTGGCTGACGGGCTCGGATTCGCGCTGGCGATGCCGCCCAATCTGGCGCTGTTGGAGTGTCATGCTGCAGCCGAGCGTGAGGCCCGCCGGGAGTTGCTGGGGCTGTGGCGCCGATCGCCGCTGCCGGCGGCCCGGGTGCAGGCTGGTTTTCAGGTATTGCGTGGCCGGATCACTCGCGTGCAGTCGGCCGGACATTATCTGTGGCTGGAGCTGGACGGGCCAATTGTGCTGCGACTGGCCTGGGATGATGCCTCGTTGTGGGCAGCGTCGCCGCAGCACTGGCGTGGTCGTGAGGTTGAGGTGCGAGGCTGGGTCATTGACCGGCGTCAGCAGTCGGGGGTAAAACCAGGGTTCAAGCCATTCATGTTGCCAGTACGTCATCCGTTCATGCTGGAGCTGCAATAAATGTCTGGGCCAGTTGTTCTTTTGTCAGGGTTGTTGTTGCTGGTCGTGTTGGCCGGCTGTGCGCCTAATCCGGTGACGGGGCGGCAGGATTTCGTGATGATGTCCGAGGCTCAGGAGCTGACGCTGGGTCGCCAGGCCAGTCAGCAGCTTGAGCAGCAGTTGTCGATGGTTGAGGATGAGGCTCTGCAGGCTTATGTGCAGGGCGTGGGGCAGCGCTTGGCGCAGGTCAGTCATCGCTCGAGCCTCGATTACCGATTTCGGGTGGTCGACAGTGCTGATGTCAACGCCTTTGCCTTGCCAGGCGGGCATATCTATATCCACCGTGGGCTGCTGGCCTATCTGAACTCCGAAGCTGAGCTGGCTGCTGTGCTTGGTCATGAGCTCGGTCACGTCACCGCCCGCCATGGGGTGCGTCAGCAGAGTATGGCCATGGGTACTGGGCTGCTCAGTGATCTGCTGACCATCGGGACCGGTGTCAGGGCGGCCGGCGACCTGAGCAATATATTGGGTACAGCGATGGTCCGTGGTTATGGGCGAGAGATGGAGCTGGAGGCCGATGGGCTGGGTGCCGAGTATCTGGCGCGCACGGGGTATCGACCGCAGGCCATGTTGAGTGTCATTGGTGTACTCAAGGATCAGGATGACTACCATCGCCAGCGTGCGGCGGCCGAGGGGCGTGAAGTGGCTGGCTATCATGGGCTGTTCGCTACACACCCTACCCATGATCAGCGTCTGCGCCAGGTGGTGGCCAGGGCTGAGGCGCTGGCCGGCGATCAGACGCAGCATGATGGTATTGAGGAGTATCTCAAGGCGGTCGACGGATTGGTGTACGGCAGCAGTGCGCGTGAAGGGATTGTGCGCGGCTCGCAGTTCTTTCATGTCGAGTTGGATCTGGCCCTGAGTTATCCGCAGGGCTGGGTGCTGGTCAATCGGCCGGATGTGTTGCTGGCGCATACGCCGGACCAGCAGGGGTTTATCGCGCTGGTGCTTGAGCGTCTGAGCCGGCCATTGACAGCAGAGGAGTTGCTGCGCCAGCGTGCTGGTAACCAGCGTCTGGTGCAGGAGCGGGCGTTCAGTGGTCCGGGTTATCAAGGCTATATGGCGATCATTCCCGGCAATCAGGCGCGCCGAGTGGCTGCCATAGTTCGGGGTGAGCAGGCCTTTCTGTTTGTCGCCGGATTCAGGGGGCGTGGCCCGCTGGAGTTATATGATGCGGACTTTGTCGAGGTGATCGGCAGTTTCCGTGCGCTTGAGGCCAGTGAGCGCGCGCAGGCTGAGCCGCTGCGCATCCGTTTGCGGCGGGCCAGGGCTGGTGATAACTACGCTAGCCTGGCGCAAAGCAGCCCGCTTGGCGAGGAGGCTGAAGCGCGGTTGCGGCTGCTGAATGGGCACTGGCCGACAGGTGAGCCGGTGGTGGGTCAATGGCTCAAAGTTGTAAAATAATGTCCTCGTCATATATTCCGTGAATAATCTTGTTCGGGTACATGCTTTTCGGTATTCTCGGCCGTCCGCATGAGCAACTTGACTGGAATTTTTGACCATGTCCGATTTGAGAACCGATGCACTTGCCTACCACGCCAATCCGCGCCCGGGCAAGTTGAGCGTTGAACTGACCAAGCCTACCGCTACTGCCCGTGACCTGGCGCTGGCCTACAGCCCGGGTGTGGCTGAGCCGGTACGCGAGATCGCCAAGGATCCTGAAAATGCCTTCAAATACACCGGCAAGGGCAACCTGGTTGCGGTGATTTCCGATGGTACCGCGATTCTCGGTCTGGGTAATCTGGGGCCGCTGGCGAGTAAGCCGGTCATGGAAGGCAAGGGCGTGCTGTTCAAGCGCTTTGCTGGCGTCGACGTGTTCGACATCGAGGTTGAAGCTGAAAGCCCTCAGGCTTTCATTGATACCGTCAAGCGTATCTCCTGCACCTTTGGTGGCATCAACCTGGAAGATATCAAGGCGCCTGAGTGCTTTGAGATTGAGCGCGCGCTGATCGAGCAGTGCGACATCCCGGTATTCCACGATGACCAGCACGGTACCGCCATCGTTACCGCGGCGGCCATGATCAACGCCCTGGAGCTGGCCGACAAGACTATCGAAGACGCCAAGATTGTTTGTCTCGGTGCCGGTGCTGCGGCCATCGCCTGCATGAAACTGCTGGTATCGATGGGTGCCAAAGTTGAAAACATCTATATGCTCGACCGCAAGGGCGTGATCCATGCTGGTCGTGATGATCTGAACGAGTATAAGGCGATCTTCGCTACCGAGACCGACAAGCGCACTCTGACCGACGCGCTCAAGGGGGCTGATGTATTTGTTGGTCTGTCTGGTCCGGACCTGTTGCCGCCGGCTGACCTGAAGCTGATGGCCGAAAACCCGATCGTATTCGCCTGCTCTAACCCGGATCCGGAAATCAAGCCGGAGCTGGCTCATGCATCACGTCCTGATGTGATCATGGCTACTGGTCGCTCCGACTACCCGAACCAGGTCAACAACGTGCTGGGCTTCCCCTTCATCTTCCGTGGCGCGCTTGATGTGCGTGCAACCCGGATCAATGAAGAGATGAAGATCGCTGCGGTTCATGCCATCCGCGAACTGGCCAAAGAGCCGGTGCCGGAGTATGTGTCCGAGGCCTACGGCGGCATCAAGCTCGAGTTTGGTCGTGAGTACATCATTCCCAAGCCGATGGATGTGCGTCTGATCGAGCGCGTACCGGCTGCCGTGGCTCAGGCTGCTATTGATTCGGGTGTGGCGACTCAGCCTTACCCGGCACACTACCCGCTGATGTCGGTTGAAGACGTCAAGTAACACGGTTTAGTGGTTGTACAAAGCCCCGCCTCTGGCGGGGCTTTGCATTTGTGCAGTAAAAGTTTTGGAAAAAGTCTTGACGGTGTTTTGAAAGTGCCTATAATGCGCCTCTCGCTGATCGCGGTGCTTTGTTTAAAGTGCTTTAGGATCAATGGGTTACGAGTCTCTCGGGGCGAAATAACCGGTTGACAGATCAGCGAAACGGCGTAGAATGCGCCGGCCTCGGAAGGGCGGAGTGATCGGTTCTTTCGGGTGGTGGTTCGAGGTTGGATTTATGCTTCGAATCGAGTTTGATGGAAGGTGTTGACAGCGGTTTTGAAAGCTGTAGAATGCGCCTCCCTGACACGGTAAAGTCACTGACTGGCCGGGTCACTCAAGCGGTTTTTGAGGTGGTGTTGCTTGCAACGAAAGCTCAAAAAAATGCTTGACAGATTAGAAGGTTAGCGTAAAATGCGCGGCCTTGGTTAAGCGGAAACGCAAGCCGAATCGCTCTTTAAAAAATTGGAATCAAGTAATTCGTGTGGGTGCTTGTGAGTGGATTGATGATCACATGATTATCAGCCTAAGCAAGTAACTCTGTGAATTCATGAGTTTATTTGTACGGCTGAGCCAAGTTTAGGGTTTTCTCAAAACCCAAATTGATTTGAACTGAAGAGTTTGATCATGGCTCAGATTGAACGCTGGCGGCAGGCCTAACACATGCAAGTCGAGCGGATGAAGGGAGCTTGCTCCTGGATTCAGCGGCGGACGGGTGAGTAATGCCTAGGAATCTGCCTGGTAGTGGGGGACAACGTTTCGAAAGGAACGCTAATACCGCATACGTCCTACGGGAGAAAGCAGGGGACCTTCGGGCCTTGCGCTATCAGATGAGCCTAGGTCGGATTAGCTTGTTGGTGAGGTAATGGCTCACCAAGGCGACGATCCGTAACTGGTCTGAGAGGATGATCAGTCACACTGGAACTGAGACACGGTCCAGACTCCTACGGGAGGCAGCAGTGGGGAATATTGGACAATGGGCGAAAGCCTGATCCAGCCATGCCGCGTGTGTGAAGAAGGTCTTCGGATTGTAAAGCACTTTAAGTTGGGAGGAAGGGCAGTAGATTAATACTCTGCTGTTTTGACGTTACCAACAGAATAAGCACCGGCTAACTCTGTGCCAGCAGCCGCGGTAATACAGAGGGTGCAAGCGTTAATCGGAATTACTGGGCGTAAAGCGCGCGTAGGCGGCTAGGTAAGATGGGTGTGAAATCCCCGGGCTCAACCTGGGAACTGCATCCATAACTGCCTGGCTAGAGTACAGTAGAGGGTGGTGGAATTTCCTGTGTAGCGGTGAAATGCGTAGATATAGGAAGGAACACCAGTGGCGAAGGCGACCACCTGGACTGATACTGACGCTGAGGTGCGAAAGCGTGGGGAGCAAACAGGATTAGATACCCTGGTAGTCCACGCGGTAAACGATGTCGACTAGCCGTTCGGTCCATATAAGGGCGGAGTGGCGCAGCCAACGCGATAAGTCGACCGCCTGGGGAGTACGGCCGCAAGGTTAAAACTCAAAGGAATTGACGGGGGCCCGCACAAGCGGTGGAGCATGTGGTTTAATTCGAAGCAACGCGAAGAACCTTACCAGGTCTTGACATCCCTTGATAACCTCAGAGATGAGGCATCTCTTCGGAGCAAGGAGACAGGT